>SDBU01002623.1_pt1 | contig 23692 bp, 23 predicted proteins | sample 2277071 | NCBI WGS metagenome assembly SDBU01 (sample SAMN10397929, study PRJNA504765) | marine sediment metagenome | isolation source: marine sediment core GS08_GC12, 126 cmbsf | place: Arctic Ocean: Gakkel Ridge, Loki's castle | collected 2008 | reverse complement strand
GAGGTGATAAGAGGATATTCAGACGGAGTCCGGAGATAATCGGCAGGAAGGTGCAGGACTGCCACCCACGGGAAAGCCTGCGCAAGGTAAACGAGGTGGTGAGCGACCTGAAAGAGGGCGGGAAGGATGTAGCCGAATTCTGGATTGACCGCAAGGGGCGCAAGGTATATATCAGGTATTTTGCCGTCAAAGACAAAAATGGCCGGTATATCGGTACTCTTGAGTTCAGCCAGGATATCACCGACATCCAGAAGATAGAGGGAGAGAAGAGACTGGTGGGTGAGGGGTAGGTTGTAGGCGTTGGAAGGGTGGTAGTAAAGGGGTATTATTAGGTGGGGAACAGTATGTTTGGCAATGTAAATGCAAAGCTTGAAGATTGCCGTGTAATTTTTGAGCAGCTAAGGGCATCAACTGCTGCACCATCTTTCCGGGCGTCTTTCAACTCCTTTCTCTCGGCTGCTAGGGCTGTAACGTATTCTTTACAGAAGGATGGCAGGAACATCGCAGGCTTTAGTCAGTGGTACGAAGCAAAGCAAAATGAGATGAGAAACGACGAGCTTCTACGCTTTATTCATGAAGCGCGAACAGAAGACTTTCATGAAGGACGGCACAGGCTCGTTTTTGGAACGTATATCAAGTATTTCTCGACTGCGGAAGCAGGTTCGCCACCAGCAGACAACGCAAGAATTATCGTGGGTGGTGAAGGGATATATTGGCTCGTGGACGAAGGAACACCGAACGAAAGACGAATTCCCATCAATAAAGGTGGAGCGTACTCTGTACATGTAGCTGTTAAAAATGCACCAAAAGTCCACCTCGGCAAAAAGCTAGAAAGAAATGACGCGATAACAATATGTGACCTTGCCCTATACTACTTTTCCAAATTAGTTCATGAAGCTAGAACAAAATTTCACGCTTAGAAATGCAGTGGCAAACTACCGTTCAAAGAAAGCGAACTTTTGCTTTTATCTGACGCAATTACTACCGCCTCCCTACCTTGACAGACTCGGCGTGTGCAAGGTGTAGCCCTCCCCGGTCTCCGGGAAGAGGTCTCTTAGCAGCAGGGTCCGGCCGGTCTGTATTGAGGTGAAACCGTACTTCTTGCGGATGCGGTCGATGGCCCTGTCCAGTCGCTCCTGTCTCCCTGCTGATGAATCCAGCATATTCAGCTGTGTACCCGGCTCAACCAGATTTGACACCCCGATGCCGATAAGGCGAACGGCCTGCTTTTCCTGCGCGATGGCGGTCTTCAGCAATTGCAGCCCGGTATCAAAAATGGCCTGGTCGGTGTCGCCGGCCTGCCTCAAGGTTCGGCTTCGGGTGATGCTGGTGAAGTCGGCATACCTCAGTTTCAAGGTTACGCACCTGGCTTGCCTGCCCTGCTGGCGCAGCTTGCTGCCCACCCTCTCACTGAGGTAGCGCAGCTTTGCTTCCAGCAGAGGGCGGTTCCTGGTATCCCTGGCAAAAGTGGTCTCTCGACTGATGGACCTGGCCTCACCGGGGGGTTCCACCAGTCTGTCGTTGATGCCGTTGGCGTGGCGGTGTACCACCATACCGAAAACGCCAAAGTGGGACTTCATCACATCTGGCGGCAGGCTGGCTAGCTGTCCGATGGTATGGATACCCAGGCCGTTTAATACTCGCTCACTCTTCCTGCCTATTCCCGGCAGCTGGGCTACCGGTAGCGGTGCCAGGAAAGAGCGCTCCTCCCCGGCGGGTACCTCCAGCAGTCCATCTGGCTTGGATAGTTCGGCGGCAACCTTGGCCACCACCTTGCCACTGGCGATGCCCACTGAGGCGGAAAGTCCCAGTTCATCTTTAGTCCGCTGTTTTATCTTCAGCGCCATCTGCTGAATTGAGCCGTGGATGGATTCAAAGCCGGTTGCATCCAGATAGGCTTCGTCGAGACTCACCGGTTCCAGGTAGGGCGAAAAATCGGCCAGGATAGCCATAAATTTTTGCGAGGCATCACGGTACTTGGAGAAGCTGCCCTCGATGAAGACGGCTTGAGGGCAAAGGCGGTGGGCGGTGATGAGGGGCATACCGGAATGCAGACCAAACTTGCGTGCTTCGTATGACGCGGCGGCAACCACCCCGCGGCGGTCAGGTCTGCCGCCAACTACTACCGGTTTGCCTCGCAACTCGGGGTTTGCTACCTGCTCCACCGAGACAAAGAAGGCGTCCAAATCTATGTGGATAATCCGGCAAGTCATCACTCTCCTCGGGAAACAAAGGCGGTAACCCGGCGCTCGAAGACAGGTCGTTCCAGGAGAACGCGGTGCTGGCATTTCAGGCATTTGATGCCAATATCAGCGCCGAGCCGGACTACCTGCCATTCGTTACTGCCACAGGGGTGCTTCTTTTTCAGGCGAACGACATCGCCCAGCTTTATCTCCATTACCATTCTTCTTGTCTCTGATAAGCTATTTTTTATCCAGAAGTGAGGGTGGATAGATAATTGTTAATCTGGTCCCGCAGGGATAAGGCGGCCTCACCTGCCGCATGGGCAAAGTCCTTGCCACTTGAGGCGTAGATGATTTGCCGTGATGAGTTGATGATTGCCTTCTCTCCACGGGCATCAACCCCGTAACGGACGGTTGACTCCAGGTCTCCTCCCTGGGCACCGATGCCCGGTATCAGGAGTGGCATATCGGGGTGATTTTTCCGGATGAGGCTTAGTTCTTCAGGATAGGTGGCGCCAACCACCAGCCCGATATTGCCGTGTATATTCCACTGACTGGCCTTAATGGCTACCAGTTCAAAAAGCAGGTGGGGGCCCGCCCCGGTTTCACAGCGTAGGGACTGGAAGTCGATGGCACTGGCGTTGGATGTCCGGCAGAGGATAAATACCCCTTTGTCGGGGTAATCTATGAAAGGCTCCACGGAGTCGAAGCCCAGGTAGGGGTTCACCGTAGCCGCATCAAAGTCAAAGTAAGTGAAAATAGCTTTAGCATAGGCCCTAGCCGTGTTACCGATATCGCCTCGTTTGGCATCCGCGATTACCGGGATGTCCTCCGGCATGTATTCAACGGTACGTTTCAGGGCATCCAGCCCTTCGTTGCCCAGGGCTTCGTAGAAGGCAAAGTTGGGTTTGTAGGCGCAGACGAGGTGGGAAGTGGCGTCAATGATTGCCTTGTTGAAGTCAAAGACGCTTATTCCGTCTGGCATCAGCTTCGGGTCGGGGTCAAGCCCAACACAGAGCAGGCTGTTATTCTTCCGGGTAGCATTCGTCAGCTTGTCAATGAAATTCACCTGGCACCCCCTGAGGTTCAAGACCCTCTAAGCTGATAATAGCAGTGGCTGTAGGCGAGCGTCAAGTGGTAGAATAGTTGCTATAAACAAGGGGTGGCCGGTGGACTATCAGCAGGCGCTGGACTACATCTATAGCTTTGTTAACTACGAGACGATGCCCATGTCTCGCGATGCGGCCAATTTTGACCTGAGGCGCATGGACGAGCTGATGCTCCGACTGGGTAACCCACATCAGGCCGCACGGTCGGTTCACATTACCGGCACCAAAGGCAAGGGGAGTACGGCGGCGATGATGGCCTCGGTGCTTACTGCCGCCGGTTATACTACCGGACTCAATACCTCACCCCATCTGGTTGACCTTAGAGAGCGTATCAAGATTGATGGCAGGTTTATCGCTGAGGAGGAGCTTGCCGCTCTGGTGGAGAGGCTCAAACCGGAGATTGAGGTGGTAAACCAGGAAGCCACCTACGGTGAGCTCACCACCTTTGAGGTCTTGACGGCGCTGGCTTTCTACTACTTCAAGGAAAAGGGGGTGGACTTCCAGGTGATGGAGGTGGGTCTGGGGGGTCGGCTGGACGCCACCAATATAATTAACCCCGAGGTCTCGGTGATTACTTCTATTAGCTTTGACCATACCGAGGTGCTGGGCAACTCTCTGACCGAGATAGCGGGGGAGAAGGCGGGCATTATCAAGCAGGGCGGCGTCGTGGTAATCGCTCCCCAGCCTGGAGATGTGGTCCGGGTAATAGCAGAGGCCGCTGCCAGACGCGGGGCGAAATTGGTCCGGGTAGGTAGTGATGTCACCTGGCAAAGTCTGGACTTTGATTTAGACCGACAGCTATTTGAAGTGCGGGGGCGGCTGGGTAGTTACCGGTTAGCTATCCCGCTTCTGGGTTGTCACCAGCTGAATAACGCGGCTACCGCAGTGGCAGCGCTGGAAGTGCTGGTGGAGAAGGGCTTTAACATTTCTGCGGATAACATTGCCCATGGCCTGGCGCAGGTAAGCTGGCCGGGGCGATTTCAAATTCTTAGACGCCATCCCCTTATCGTGGCTGATGGGGCGCATAATCTGGATTCGGTCCAGCGGCTAAGGGAGACTCTGGAGCAATACTTCGGGTTGTCTACCAGAAGCAGTCCAAAGGAAGTAACACCAGCGAAAGGTCTTCCTCATATTGACCGGGCGATTTTGATTATGGGCGCTTCGTTTGATAAAAAGTTGTCCAGTGTTATCTCAGAACTGCTTCCCCTTTTTGATAAAGTGATTGTTACCCGTTCGCTTCATCCTCGGGCGGCGGCTCCAGCCGCTCTGGTCGCCGAATTTGCCAAACATGGGGTAGAGACGCTGGTAACCGATAACGTTCCGGAAGCGCTATCGCTGGCGGTCACTCTGGCCGGGGATAGTGACCTCATCTGCGTTACTGGTTCGCTGTTCGTGGTGGGCGAGGTAATTGAGCAGGTAGATAGAGGTGCTCACCTGTTTAGGGGAAGTTTGAAGGGTGACGAAGCAGGTTCGGAGAAGTAGGGGAACCAGTGAGTCGCCGTCAGGGGCTCGTGTTATACTGCGTTGACTGCGCTTCTTCCGGCAGCATATCCCCCAGGATTCTCTGCAGTGCCATAGTATGGCTGCAAAGTCCCCAGTGGGAGAAAAACGGGCAGGAGCAATCCCACTTGCCGTCTTTATAACCGGTGTGGTAGTTGTCATGCTCTCCCCGGAATTTCACTGATAGTTCAGAAAAGGTAACCCGCTCTGTTTCCTGAGCGTAGCGTTTTGCCTTTTCAATTTTCCCGATTAAGCTCGACTGCATCTCACTACCTCCTTAAACTTGAGAAGCACTGAGCCAATTTGACCAGTGCTTCCGGTTACTTTTCGTCGGCCAAGGTTGTGATTCCATACATCTTGTCTTAATATTACTCCTTTTTCACTGGTAAGTCCAGCAGGGAGTGTTGCCTTAACCGCTCGGTTAAGGTTATAATCTGGCTGACTGCCGGAGTGCAGTTTCTGGTTGGAAAAGGCTTGATTGAGCCCGGTGGTAAAGGGGAAATGCCGAAAGCAAAACAGCCTGAGCCCTCGGTCTTAGCCATAGACCTGGGCGGTACCAAGATTAGGGCGGCAATCGTTTCTCGTCAGGGTCAGGTGATAGCCAGGGAGTACTATCCTACCCTGGCTGCTGAGGGACCGGAGCCGGTAATTGGCCGGATACTTGCGGCTATAGACCGCCTTCTCAAGCCAAGAGAGGCCGTCCCATTGCCGCGCTGTATTAGCCTGGCTGTGGCGGGGGCGATAGATTATGAGAGGGGGCTGATAACCGTATCACCTAACCTTCCCGGCTGGCGTAATGTTCCGTTGAGAGGTATGGTGAAGGAAAGGTGCGGGCTGGAGACTTTCCTCATCAATGATGCTAACGCGGCTGCCCTGGGCGAACACTCCTTTGGAGCCGGGAAAGGGGTAAATAACCTTATCTATATGACGGTGAGCACCGGTATTGGCGGGGGAATCATCATCAATGGCGAGCTATATTCCGGGGCGAGTGGTAGTGCTGGAGAGATAGGGCACATGACGATTGACGTTAGCGGGCCAGTGTGCCGCTGTGGTAATACCGGCTGTTTGGAGATGTTTGCTTCTGGCCGCGCTATGGCAGGAGAGGCGATAAAGCGGATTGGTAATGGTGAAAGCTCCTCTCTCACCGAAATGGTGAGGGGCAAGATAGAAAGCATCACTGCCGAGACAATATCGATTGCGGCTCAGGGCGGAGATTCTCTCGCTGTGGAAGTAGTTTCCCGGGCGGCGACCTATCTCGGAGTGGGGATGGCAAATCTGGTCAATATCTTTAACCCGGAGATGATTATCGTTGGCGGGGGGGTGTCCGGCATGGGTGACCTGTTACTCAACCCGGCAAGGGAAGTGGTAGAGAAAAGGGCCTTTCCCATATCCGCCCAGGCGGTGCGTATCGTTAGGGGCCAGCTTGGCGATGAAGCCGGGGTGCTTGGTGCTGCGGTGTTTGCTTTTTCACTAGTATTGAACCAAGGAGAGCCAGATGAGGCTTCGTAAAGCGGTTATTGTTGCCGCTGGCTGGGGAACCAGGTTCTTGCCGATTACCCGGTCTCAGCCCAAGGAGATGCTACCGCTGGTAGATAAACCGCTGATTCAGTATTCGGTGGAAGAGGCGATTGCTTCGGGCATCGAGCAGATTGTTTTCGTAACCGCTCTGGGTAAGCGGGCGGTTGAAGACTACTTTGACCGCTCCTTTGAACTGGAGTACGTTCTGGAGCGAAAGGGTGACGAAAAGCTACTGCAGGAAATGCGCGAGCTGTCCAACCTGATTGATATCTGCTATGTTCGACAAAAAGAACAGCTTGGGCTTGGCCATGCCGTGCTGACGGTAGAAAACGTTATTGCTGACGAGCCCTTTGCTCTCTTCCTGCCGGACGATGTTGTCGACAGCAAAGTGCCTCTGTTGAAGCAGTTGATAGAAGTCTACCAGCAGCATCAGGCCAGTGTTATCGCCGTTGAGCGTATTAAGCAGGAGGACATGAAAAAGTACGGCGTCATCGAGGCCAAGGAGATTGCGGCTCGTACCTATCAGGTCCTGGACATTGTGGAGAAGCCAGAGCCGGAAGAAGCACCCTCGAACCTGGGGGTGGTGGGCCGGTATATTCTGACGCCGGAGATATTTGATGTGCTCAGGGTCACACCGCCGGGGAAGAACGATGAAATTCAACTTACTGACGCTCTGCAGTCTTTACTCCAGAAACAAACAGTATATGCCTGTGAGTTTGCCGGAACGCGTTATGATACCGGCACCCCGCTGGGTTGGCTGGAAGCAACATTTTCCCTGGCTTTGAAGCATCCTGATATCGGGCCGGCGCTGAGAGACTATATCCGCCGGCTCCTCTAATTCCCTGGCCTCACCCGTCCCCTTTTCCCACAGTAGGACTCTGGTCTCGTCTCTCATTGACAGCTAGCCTTGGCTTACACTAAAATCGTATATAGTTTTCGGCCATTAGGAGTAATGCGTGACTACCGATGAACTGCGAGCAGAGTTTTTAAGGTTTTTTGAGGGAAAAGGGCATACCGTTATTCCCAGCTCTTCTTTAATACCCCGGGGTGACCCCACGTTGCTGCTTACCAGTGCGGGTATGGTGCAGATTAAGCCTTACTTCTTGGGTGAGGCCGTGCCGCCTAATTCCCGTCTGGCGTCATGTCAGAAGTGCTTTCGTACCACTGATATTGAATCGGTGGGTGATGCCAGCCACCTTACCTTTTTTGAGATGCTGGGCAACTTTAGCGTTGGTGATTACTTCAAGGAGGAAGCCATCAACTGGGCTTGGGAATTTGTTACCGGGCGGCTCAAGCTTCCCCCGGAGCGCCTCTGGATAACCATCTACCTTGACGATGATGAGTCTTTCAGTTACTGGCGGAAGCTGGACGTTCCTGAGAAAAGAATATTGCGTTTCGGGGAAGAGGACAATTTCTGGGGGCCGGCCGGTGATTCCGGACCCTGCGGGCCGTGCAGCGAAATCCTCTATGACTTCGGGGAGGAGGTGGGCTGCCGGAAGGCTTCTTGTGGCCCGGGCTGCGATTGCGGCCGTTTTTCGGAAATCTGGAACCTGGTATTTACTCAGTACAACCAGGATAAAGAGGGGAAGCGTACTCTGCTCCCCAGGCCCAACATTGATACCGGTATGGGGCTGGAGAGAACCGCCGCCGTAGTGCAGGGTAAAACCTCGGTCTATGAAACCGACCTTTTCGCCCCGATATTAAAGGGCGTATCTGAGCTGGCAGGGAAGCCCTATGGCTCTGACAGTGATATTGACCATGTGATGCGGGTGGTGGCGGAGCACGGTCGGGGGATTACGTTTCTCATCGGTGACGGGGTGATTCCCAGCAGCGAGGGGGCGGGTTACGTGCTGCGGCGGCTACTGCGCCGTAGTTCACTGTTCGGTAGGAGGGCTGGCCTGGATAAACCATTCCTGGCCGAGATAGCCAGGACTACTATCGCCCAGATGGGTCACGTCTATCCAGAGATAGAGCAGAGGCAGAATTTTATTCTCAAGGTAATCGAGCTTGAGGAAGCGAGATTCAGGGAAACACTTAACACTGGGCTGCAGGTATTAGACAACTGGATGGCGGCGACTACCGGCTCGGGGGAAAACAAGATTCTCGGTGAACAGGCATTCATGCTATATGATACCTATGGCTTTCCGGTGGAGTTAACTAAAGAGATTGCTGCTGAGCGCGGTTTTTCTGTGGACTTGGAAGGCTTTGAAAGAGAAATGGAGAAGCAACGGGAGAGGGCCCGGGCCAGCCACAGGTTTGGATTTAGTCCGGAGGAGTCCGCCAGACTGGATTCTCAACTTGGTATCACGGAGACGCCGTTTGTTGGCTATCGCAGCGTGAGACACAAATCAATTATTGTGGGTCTTCTGGCTGATAGTGAGTCCACAGAGAAGCTCGGGGAGGGGCAAGAGGGAAGCCTTATCCTGAAAACCACCCCCTTCTATGCCGAGATGGGTGGGCAGGTGGGTGATACCGGACAGATACGCGGTGCCGCGGGGCAATTTGTGGTTACGGATACCGTCCGGACGGAAACAGACATTGTTGTCCACCAGGGCTATGTTGCCGAGGGCAGCTTGACGGTAGGGGATAAGGTTGAGGCTGAGGTAGATGAAGAGCGGCGGCTGGATATTGCCCGTAATCATACCGCTACCCACCTGCTTCAATCGGCTCTCCGCCAGGTACTGGGTGAGCATGTTCAGCAGAGGGGCTCGCTGGTGGCTCCCGACCGATTTAGGTTTGACTTTTCCCATTTGACGGCAATGACGGAAGAAGAATTAAGGGAAGTGCAGCACATTGTCAACGGTAGAATCCGCCAGAACCTGAGATTGTACGACGAGGAAATTCCGTACCTGGAAGCGATGGAGCAGGGAGCAATCGCGCTATTTGACGAAAAGTATGGCGACGTGGTCCGGGCGATAAAGATTGGTAAGCCACCGGTCAGCATTGAGCTGTGTGGCGGCACTCATGTCGTCTCAACTGGAGAGATAGGCTATTTCCACATTACTGGCGAAAGCAGCATTGGTTCTGGACTGCGGCGCATTGAGGCGGTCACCGGGAGGGGGGCGGAAGCATTTATTGGACAGCGACTGGAGGAGGCTGAAGTCAGGGAATTTGCCTTAAAAAAAGATTTGGAGAAAGAGCGACGGCAAGTCCAGACTCTGGAGAGAGAACTTGCTAGGAAAGAAGCCGAGTCTTTGCTGAGTCAGGCGGAAGTAGTCAACGGAGTCAACTTGCTGGCAGCCAGGGTGTCCCCCTCACGCCAAGAGGTTTTGCGGGAGATGGCGGACCTGATTCGGGACAAGCTGAAGAGTGCGGTGGTAGTTCTGGGCACAATTTATCAGGACAGGCCGAGCTTTATCGCTGCGGTAACCCCGGATTTGGTGGAGCGGGGCTATGATGCCGGGAAGATAATAAAGCAGGTGGCCGCGGTGACCGGTGGTGGAGGGGGAGGCAAAGCCAGACTAGCCCAGGCTGGTGGCCGGGACAAGGATAAACTGGACGAAGCCCTGCGATTGGTGAAGAGCATAATATAATGTTCGCAGGTATCACGGGAAGCTTGAAGGGGTGAGGTAGATAGTTAATCCTGGAAGTAGGGAGGTAGATATAACTCGTAGTCTGGGCCTGGATATCGGGGATAAAAGGATAGGGGTGGCGCTCAGCGACCCGCAGGGAATACTGGCCAGCCCGTTTACCATCATCAACTGCCGGGATGAGGCGGCTGATGTTGCGGCGATTAGCCGTATTATTGAGCAGAACCAGGTGGAACGGGTGATAGTAGGCCTGCCGTACTCCATGGATGGCAGCCTGGGCCAGCAGGCGGAGAAGGTGAAAGTCTTTACCCGGAGGCTAGGTGAAGATATTAAAGTCCCGGTAGAGCTTAGGGATGAACGTTTGACCACGGTATGGGCGAAAAACTTGCAGCGAGAAGCCAGGACTAAGAAATCCAGAAAAAAGGTCAGGTATGACGCCATGGCCGCCGCCCTTATCTTGCAGGGTTATCTGGATGAAAAGCGCGAGGTAAGGTTATAGTCAGTATTGTTGATTAGCCATCTCTGCTCTATTGGGCGGAAAACCACCAGGCTCTGCTTTAAGCTTCTTAGCGGCTAGATGAAGTGAAAGAAATAGACATGCACCTGATTGATAAATCATTATAGTCAGTTTTGTGTTATTGAGTGCTGTGTGCCTGGCTATTGTCAGGAGGTTATTGAGAAGTCGCCTTAAAGACCTGTTCTAAAAGCTCTGGACTATTGGGAGGTTCTTAATTTACCGGATGGTGAAAGGTTACATTGAGGTATTAAAACCGGCTCCGACCCTGCTGATAACCTTTATCGGAGTTTGTACTGCTATCGTGGCGAGCGACGGACGACCACCGCTTGACTTAGTTCTCCTGGTCGGGGTAACAATCTTGCTCGCCAGTGCGGGCGCTAACGGGCTAACCAACTATCTGGACCGTGATGTTGACGCCCGGATGGAGCGCACCCGAAACAGGGCTTTACCCGCCGGACGTATCAAGCCGGCAGAAAAGGTGTTGCCGTTACTTATCGGCCTGGTTGTTGCCGGGCTGGTCTTGGCCTGGCAGCTCCACCCGCTCAGCTTTTTGGCGGACCTGGTGGGCACTTTAGCGGCGGTGGTCTGGCGCAAGCGGGTAACCTGCGTCTTCCCCCAGGGTATGCTGGCCAGCTGCGCCCCGGTGCTTATGGCGTGGTTTGCCTTCAAACCGGCCTTTAGCTGGGAAATATTGCTGCTGTGCCTGCTGGTTGGTGTTTGGCTGCCACCTCATGTCTGGAGCATCATGATTGCCCACCGCGAGGACTATCTCCGTGCCGGGATAAACTACTTCCCGATGAGCCGGGAGATAAGAGACGCAGTAAAGGTGCTGCTGGTATTTGCCCTGGTGCTTTATTTTACTTCCAGCGCTCTTTATTTTGTCGGCGGTTTTGGCTGGCTGTACCTGGTGTTAGCCAACATCCTGGGTCTCATGATGGTCTATGCCAGCATCAGGCTGGTGGTTTCCAGTAAGTCTGAAGATGCCTGGAAGCTATATAAGCTGTCCTCTTTCCCTTACCTGGGCTTACTGTTCGTTGCCCTGTGTCTTGACGCCTGGCTATTGTGATGTGCAGGAGGTGAGGTGGACTTCTATTTAGAACAGACCTGTCCCGGCAGCCAAGCCCGGGCCGGGGAGATGGTAACAGCTCATGGCGTGGTAGCTACCCCGGTATTTCTTCCTGTGGGCAGCCAGGGCACGGTTAAGACGCTGACCCCTGACGAGCTTAGGGATATCGGGATAAGCATGGTGTTGGCCAATACCTATCATCTCTACCTCAGGCCGGGCATGGAGGTGATGGAAAAGATGGGTGGGTTGCACCGGTTCATGGCCTGGGACGGGGCTATTCTTACTGACAGCGGTGGCTATCAGGTTTTTAGCCTGGCACCGCTACTCAAGGTTAGTGATGAAGGGGTGGTATTCCGCTCTCATATTGATGGTAGTCGGCATTTTATTACCCCGGAGTTAGTTATCCAGTTTCAGGAAATCCTGGGTGCCGATGTTATTATGGTTCTGGACGAATGCCCGGCTATTGATGCTCCTTTTGAGAAGGTGCGCCAGGCCATGGACAGGACGCACCAGTGGGCCGAGAGATGCCGGAAAGCCCAGAAGCGCAGCGACCAGGCACTGTTCGCCATTGTGCAGGGGGGGGTCTTTCCCGAGCTTCGGCACCAGTCGGTGGAATATCTTACCTCCCTGGGATTTCCGGGTTATGCTATCGGTGGCTTGAGTCTCGGGGAAGCTAAGGAAGTAACCGTGGCGGTAACTGAAGAAGTGGCGTCTTTATTACCGGAAGACAAGCCGCGTTATCTCATGGGGGTGGGTTCCCCCGAGGATATTGTCGAGGGCGTGGCTGGGGGGTGCGATGTGTTTGATAGCGCCCTGCCCACCCGGGTAGCGAGAAACGGCGCCCTGTTTACCGGACAGGGCAGACGTAATATTACCAACGCGGCCTTTAGCCAGATGGAACAGCCGGTTGACCCCGGTTGCGATTGCTATACCTGCCGCACTTTCTCGGCAGCGTATCTGCATCACTTATTCGGTCGCGAGGAGCTGTTGGCTTACCGGTTAGCTACCATCCATAACCTGAGCTTCATTAGTAAGCTGATGTCCAGAATAAGAGGTGCCATCTTAGACGGTACTTTTGGCTCTTTTCGGGGGAATTTCCTGGCCAATTACCGTCCCACCGATGAGCAGGTGAGGCTCAGCCAGAAAGAAAAGTGGCTCAGGTCACGCAGCCAGTAGTTGCCCAGTCCCGGGTTATTCACGTCGGTCATGCTGGCCAGTATCACGAGGTATTCTTACGGGGAGATTTGGCAAATCTTCACCTCTCCCCAGATGCCGATATTGCTGTCCTTGATAATTACCACCCCCAGCAGACCATCGATGCCTTGAGCGAATTCGATTCCACCATTAATGTCTTCAGCACTGATAATCCGGTTACCGATGGCCGTGGCCGCAGCATCAGCCAGGGTAGCCGAACGGGATAGTGCGATGACCGCATCGGCCTTGCCGTAGCTTAGCGAATGCCCCACTGTTCCTGAAGAGCTACAGATTCCCAGCGGCGCGTCCTGCCCGCTAATCTCCAGCCCAATCTTGCCGGTCAGGGGTGATTTGCCGGCAAAAATCCCGATTAGTCTCTGCCGGGCGCTTTTGAGGAAGATATCCCCCCCGTTTTCCACAATTATCTCCGGTGAGAAGGCCAGCAATTCCCGCCCCACAAACTCAGCGATGGCACCGGCTACGGCGGCCATCGGGCCAACCCCAACTTTGCTGACCGACTCTGCCATCGCCTTGACAATCGGGGGTGCGTCGTCACTTACCGAGAGAGGCTCCAGGGAGGTAAGAAATGAGGGGTGCTGCTCAATGTACTTTTCCAGGGCGTCACGGTGCTTCAATACTAGCTCGAAGGCTTTTCCTTGCAGGTTGGTTGAGGCTCGGATATATAAGTCGGTCTCTTTTACGACGACGCTAAACGGAATGAGGTCCTGGCTCTTAATCCAGTGACGATAGGTTCGGGGCTCGTACATCCTGTTAAAAGTGGACTTCCATGGCTCTTGGCGGGCAAGCCGGGATACACAGTCCGCAGGCCACGCACTTTTCGTTGCGGAAGAAAACCTCCCTGGTCCTGGGGTCGAGTTCAAAAGCATCAGTGGGGCAAACAGTGATACAGGCACCGCAGTGGGTGCACCTTTCCTCGTTGCGAACAATATCCTGGCTGAGCGATTGAATTATCACCCCGCTGTCAGTGAGATACTTGATGCCTTTATCGTAGTCGCTCTGTTTGCCGCTTAATTCCAGTACCAACAGCCCTTCTTCTTCCGGGGTAACCGAAGCCTTCAAGATGTTGAAGTCGAGGTTGAAATCTCTGACCAGTCGGCTTACTATCGGGCGGTCAACCAGGCGCCTGGGGAAACGCAGCACTATCCTTTTGGAAACGGCCATGGCTTACTCCTCTATGGGGCGCTCTTTCAGTGGTCTAAAGGTTACGCCTGATTCCGCACCGGGCAGCGGTGCCACTGGCTCGGTTAGCAGGAACTCTCCACTGAGTATCCACTCTTTTAGGGTGTTGGCAATTTCTACCGCCCCGGGGTAGCTGGACAGGGAAGCCGTGGGTACGTCCTTGCCCTGGATGCTTACCTTCCCGCTCTTCAGTTCCGCATAGTTGATTTCACCAAGTATATCCGGTTTAACCTGCGGGTAGGCATCGGAATAGTCGATTACCGCAGCGAAGATGTCGGCGTCGCTGACCGTGGTGTACTCCAGGATTTCCTCCGAGAGTATGGGAATGGGTACTCCAATGCCCACCGTGCTGGTGCAGCCGTAGCCGAACATGCTGGTGCCCACCAGCCACCGGGACTTCATCTGTTTCAGGTCGCCGATTACGGCCAGGGTTCCGGCACCTCTTTTCGGCACCCCATTCTCGGTGCGGGGGACACCCGGGTTGTGCTGAGTGCCCTGCCAGGCGACGTAGCCAATACCCCCGCCCAGGAATATCTTGGTGCCGATGCCAATTGTCTTATAGTGGGGGTCATTAAGCAGTGGGGAAAGCTGTCCGGCACTACAGTAATTGGCATTGCCCAGACGAGGTTTCAGTATACCCATGTAGGTATAGATTGTCTTGTCAGAAAGGTTAACCGCTATGTTGTAGTTCTGGTAGGCATTTCTGATATTAAACAGCACTGTCTCGTTGAGGTCTTTGATATTAATCCAGGTTTCCAGCTTCTTCCTGGGGTAGCAATCGGTGCCGTAGGCTGTTGCCGCCAGTCTGATGTCCTTACCGGCAACCAGGTCTTCAATCACGTGCCCGCCGCCGTAGTTGAATTCCCCGGGGTGGATTTTATTTCTGGGGTCATCATCGGGAAGAGCGGTGGCTCCAATTAACAGGTCTACCGCAGCAAATCCAACATAGGCCGGGACATCATTAAGGTAGGTTTTACCGGCACCAAGCTTTATGCGTGGCCTGGAGTGCCCGATGTTCAGGTAGGCGCCGGATGAGCACATGGGGCCAAAGGTGCCGGTGGTAACCACATCCACTTCCCGTGCTGCCTGTTTTATCCCCTTTTCTCTGGCAACATCGATAATCTCTTCCGCAGTAACTACTACTGCCTTGCCCTCTCGTATCTTCTGGTTTATTTCTTCAATCGTCTTGGCCATACGTTTAATAATGTACTCTTAAACTCCGGGGGTTGTCAATTTGCGATGCCTGGCGTTGTTTGGAAACCTATCCCCCTGCCCCCTTCCCTTTTGGGAATTAGTGAAGGGAAGGGGGTAAATTTTTAAGAGGGGCTAGCGCCCCTCTTTTGTTTAGCGTTTGCACTGAGGACCTTATTTTCGTGTGAAGACAAGGGTAAGAGTATAAATCCTGAATAACCTCCCCTCCCTAGAGGGTGACGCTGCTGAGCGGTAGGACACATCAAGGATTTTGCACTCGGGATTTTCAGATTTCCATTTAAGGAAAGAGTGCTCAACGTTGTGAGAAGAATCACTCTCGATGGTGTGGATTTCTACATCCTTAACTTTAATATCTTTCTCAATCATCTTAAGCCGCCTTCAAAAATTATACCATAGAAGGGATTGCCAGAAAGTCAAAGATGGGAGCAGTTATCTTATTGACATCAAGAAAGTATTGTGGTATACGTCAGCGTAGCTTAGTAAATTAGGGGGGCAAGAAATGAAGCAATACCTAATGCCAGCCCTAGTAGTAATCCTCGCGCTGACTTCAGGGTTATTGGTAGGTTGTGCTCAAGAAACTGAACTGGAAAACCGCATTGCCAGTCTAGAGACAAGGCTGATAGCAGCCGAATCAACCATTAAAGTATTACAGGGAAGCATTGAACAGCTAGAAAAGGAGCCACTAACTGAGGCGGACATACTGACTGCACTACGAGGAAAAGAATTTTGGGCTAGTATAGGTCCATTGCAAGGATGGCGAGGTTGGGGGAACTTTAGGGTTATTATAAAGGTTGAGTGATGCACAAGCCTAAAAGACTAGAATTGCTACTGTTGGAGTTGTGATGACAAAGCGATACCTTATACCAATTTTAACAGTCTTGGTGCTGACTTCAGGACTTCTTATAGGTTGTGATAGTGTGCCAGCATCTAATAATGAGGCTACCTTACTTACTGGGGAAGCATCTCCTGACTATCAACAGCGAATCAATGAGTTGGAGAAGCAGATTCAGTTACTCAACCAAAAGGTGGATGCATTAGATAGGGAATTGAAGCAAGAGGTTGACTCACTCACCCAAGAAGTAGACAGATTGGAGGAGAGTATCAGTTCATTGGAGCGTGAATTGGAAACACTACCTGCTACAACTGACTCAGACTTTGAGGCTAGGATTGAACAGCGAATTGCACAGTTAGGAGAGCAGGTAGATAGACTAAATGCTGAGGTCGTAACCATCAAGCAACAACTGGTTGAGCAGGAAGCTGAGGAGGAAGCAATATCTCCTTCTATACCAGAGGCACCACCTGGAACCGTTTTTACCTTTTCTGGTCACGGACTGAGCAGTAGCAAACCATTCACGGTCACGTCCACGCCATTTGAAATCAAGTGGACTACCCAAATCAAAGGTGGCTCAGGTTCAGTCTTCATAGTAACAGTTGTCTATCCTGATAAAGGAACCACAGCCAAGAGCTTTGGCTGGTACGTTGAGCCGGGAGAAAGTTCGGGTCAGACATGGTGTTATGTGGATGCCGGGACCTACTACTTTGCCGTGAACACCGACCTCAATGTGACATGGACAATTTGGATAATTGAACTAGGCTAATGATTATGTCTTTAGGGTAATAAATCGGGTGTCTAAGAGGGGCGGAAGCCCCTCTTTCTTTTTCTTCCCCCTCTCCCTCAGGGAGAGGGGGATAAAGGGGGTGAGGGAATAAAAAGGAGGCAGAAAAGCCCAAAATCTGAAGCTAAAAACAGGGCTTGTCAAAACTAAACGGCCTCTTAAAAGGAGAGGGGGATAAAGGGGGGGAGGTTGGTATCAAGATGGACAAGTTGAAGGACAGCCTCACAGTAAGCTATAATCAGCAAAGGTGTGTCCGGGACTTATCATTTGGGAGATGACCTTGCTGAAGAGTCATAGCTGCGGGGAACTGAGAAAGGAGCATTCAGGCACTGAGGTGATACTGGCGGGATGGGTCAACCGCCGCCGGGACCACGGGGGACTAATCTTCATTGACCTGCGCGACCGGGAAGGTGTTGTCCAGGTAGTGTTCAATCCAGAAGTCTCAAGTGAGTGCCATGAGATTGCCAACGAGATGCGCAGCGAGTACGTCATCAGGGTTACCGGTGAGGTCTGCCTGCGCCCTCCGGGGACCGAGAATCCCGGGTTACCAACCGGTGATGTTGAGGTTATCGCCCGGAATACCGCTATTATCAACCCCTCAAAGACACCGCCTTTTTATATCAATGAAGACGTTGCCGTAGAGGAAAATCTCCGTCTCAAGTACCGCTACCTTGACCTGCGTCGCCCCCGGATTAAGGATAATCTGGTTCTGCGCCACCGGGTAATAAAGTATATGCGTGATTTCCTTGATGCGCGGGGATTCATCGAGATAGAGACCCCGATTCTAATTAAGAGCACGCCGGAGGGGGCTCGCGACTACCTGGTGCCCAGCCGCCTTCATCCGGGTAAGTTCTACGCTCTACCGCAATCACCGCAGCAACTCAAGCAGCTACTCATGGTGGCCGGTGTGGAGAAATACTTTCAAATCGCCCGGTGTTTCCGGGATGAGGACTTGCGCGCTGACCGCCAACCCGAATTCACCCAGCTTGACCTGGAGATGAGCTTTGTTGACGAGGAGGATATTCTTCAGTTGCTTGAGGAGCTTTTTACTTCTATGGTCGAGACGCTCAAACCTGAAATGCGGCTGATTAAACCTTTTCCCCGCCTCGCCTATGCTGAGGCAATGGAGCGCTACGGGACGGACAAGCCTGATTTACGTTTTGGTCTGGAGATGGGAGACCTGACCGATATTGCCGCTCAGACCGAGTTTTCCGTTTTCCGTTCCGTTATCGCTAATGGGGGTAAGGTGAAGGGTATATGTGTCCCCGGCTGTGCTGGCTATACCCGCAGTCAGCTTGATGAGCTGAATAAGCTGGTGCGGGAGCTTGGTGGCGAAGGCTTGCTGAGCGTAGCGCTGGGCAGTGCTGCCGGTAACCTGAGCGATTTAACTATGGAGATGGTAAGGTCGGTGGCAGCCAAGTTTCTGACCCTGGACCAGATTAAGGGAATGGCCGAGCGCCTGGGGGCGAAGACAGGTGACCTGCTGCTTATCGTTGCGGGTAAGCCTGAACTGGTTAGTACGGTGCTGGCTGAACTGCGGCGGGAGATGGGACGTCGGCTCAAGCTGGCTGACCCCAATCTGCTTGCCTTTGCCTTCATCGTGGATTTTCCTTTACTAAAGCGGGATGAGAAGACAGGATTTTGGGAACCAATGCACCATCCGTTTACTGCGCCAAGGGATGAGGATGTCCCCTTGTTGGATAGTGCTCCGGAAAAAATGCGGGGCAGGCATTATGATGTTATATGTAATGGATATGAAATTGCCGGGGGTAGCATCAGGATTCACACCAGCGAATTGCAAAGGAAGATATTTAGATTGCTGGGCTATAGTGATGAAGAAATTGAGGAGCAGTTCGGGCACCTGCTGGAGGCTTTTGAGTATGGTGCTCCGCCCCATGGTGGCATCGCTTCTGGCATTGACCGTATCGTGATGCTACTGGCAGGAGAGGAAACTATCAGGGAGGTGATTGCTTTCCCCAAGAACCAGAGCGCGATGGACCTGACGGTCAACGCCCCTTCGCCGGTTACCAGGGAGCAGCTAGCCGAGTTATCCCTGCGCCTGATTGACGATTAAGTTATGGTTGACATAAATGAGGTAGCCGGGGATATTCATTTGAGCAGGGAGAAGCCTATGTACCATACCATTCTGGTGGAAAAGAAGCATCGTGTCGGCGTGTTGACTTTTAACCGGCCGAAGGTAATGAACGCCATCAATCTGCGGCTGATTAAGGAGGTATCCCGGGCGCTGGAGGAGTTTGAGGCTGACGACGAAGTGCGGGTAGTCGTGATGACCGGTGCCGGACGCGCTTTCTCTACCGGACATGATATGGTTGCCTCCAGCTCGGAAATATCGGCGCTGGTCAAGTTCAATGACGGGAAGCTAGTCGACTTTGAGAAGCCGATAATAGCGGCCATTCACGGCCATGCTCTGGGTTACGGGCTGCAACTGGCACTGATGTGCGATATTATCATTGCCTCGGATAATACTGTCCTTGGTTTTACCGGTCCTCTGGTAGGAGCAATAGAGCCGGGTTCTGTCTTGCTTCTGCCGGGAATGGTGGGCAGGAACAGGGCCAGCGAACTACTTTTTACCTGCGAGCAGATTGATGCTGAGGAGGCTTATCGTATTGGACTGGTGAATAGAGTGGTGCCCCTTGAGCAGCTGATGCCGACCGCCCTGGAGATGGCGGAGAAGATTGCGAAAATGGCACCGCTGTCGCTCAGGGATACCAAGCGTGCCCTGAAGTGGGGAATATTCAATGGTGCGGTCAACAGTTTTGTGCGGGAATCGCTTGGTTTCCTCTTTGCCAGTGAGGACCACCAGGAAGCGGTCAGGGCGTTCAAGGAAAAGAGGGAGCCCGACTTCAAAGGGAAGTGATTTTGATTTAACGGCATGACTGAGGGCGAATAAAGCAGGAGTGTAGGTGGCAAGGTGAAAGTAACCAGGGATAAAACGGAAAACAGCCAGGTGTTTCTAACCATTGAGATGGAGTCGGCTGAAGTGGAGGCCGCTTTGGCGAAATCTTATTCCCGACTGGTTAAGCGGACGAACATTCCGGGGTTCCGCAAGGGAAAAGCGCCACGCCAAATACTGGAGCGCCATGTCGGTAAGGAAGCGCTTCTTGAGGATGCCATAGACAATTTAATCCCTGAGGCTTGTGAGGATGCCATCAAAGAGCAGAACATCGAGGTTTTTGCCCGTCCCCAGATTGAAATAACTCAAACGGACCCGCTGATATTTAAGGCGACGGTACCGGTAGAACCCAGCGTTGGACTTGGTGATTACCATCAGATTCAGCTTACGCCACAGCCGGTGGAAATGGGCGAGAACGATGTAGACGAGGCGATAGAGCACCTGCGTCATCACTACACCACCTGGGAACCGGTAGAGCGCAAAGTAAGGTTTGATGATTTAGTGGTTCTGGATATCGAGAGCAGTACCGGAGATGACCCCTATATCAACCAGCAGGGAGCTCAATACCAGGTGCTGAAGGACACACCAAGCCCGGCGCCGGGATTTGCGGAACAACTGGTTGGAATGAAGCTTGACGAGGAAAAGGAGTTTAAGCTCCAGTTCCCGGCAGATTATGCCAAGAGCGAGCTGGCGGAGAAAGAAGCCGCTTTTAAGGTGAAGGTTATTGAGATAAAGCAGGAGCGGCTGCCTGAGTTAAATGATGAATTTGCCAAGCAGGTTGACCCGGAGCTAGAAGCAATGGATGCTCTTCGAGAAAGGGTTTCTGACAACCTGAGACTTAGAGCCGAGGAGAAAGCCAGGGCGGATTTTGAGGAGCAGGTGGTGGAGGCAGTGGTTGGCCAGGCGCAGGTAGAATTCCCGCCGGTGCTGGTGGACATGGAGATTGGCCGGATGCTTGAGGAGCAGTCAAGGCGCTGGCAAGCGGGTGGTCAAAGCCTGGAGGAATACCTCGGTGCGGTCAACAAGACAGAGGAGGAGCTAAAGGAAGAGCTACGTCCGGTAGCAGAAAAGCGAGTTACCCGGTCACTGGTGCTGGGTAAGGTTACTGAGGAAGAAAAGATTGAGGTTAGTGACTCTGAGATAGATGCTGAGATTGAAAACTTGACCAAGGGTAATGCTGAGAAAAAGGATGAGGTGGAGAAATTCTTTAATACTCCCCAGTCCCGCGAGTCAATCAAGCGATGGCTGACGGGACAGAAGACAGTTAAGCGATTGGTAGAGATAGCTGAAGCCTCAACCGAAGAAGAGGGGTAGGTGCGCACCAAAGACGGTAACAAGATTGTAAAGAGCATCTGTAGCATGTGCGACCGGTGTTGCGGAATAGATGCCCATACCAGTGACGGAAAGCTGATAAAAGTCACCGGTATGGAGGAGCACCCCTTCAATCAGCTATGTGTTAAGGCACATGGGATAGTGGACTGGCTGTACTCGCCGGAGCGGGTCACTACTCCGCTCAAGCGTATCGATGGTGACTGGAAGCAGATTACCTGGGACGAGGCATTTGACGTTATCGGTGATAGGTTAAGTAAGGTAAAGAAGGACTATGGCGCTAAAGCATTGGTGGCTCATCTGGGCAATCCGCTCATCAACACCCATGTTGTCAGAATAGCCAGCCGTTTCTGTAGTGTATACGGCACTCCCAATTTTACTTCAGGCGCCTCTCTCTGCTTTGCCGCCGGAGGAATCGGGCACGGCTTGTCGCTGAGTCGGAGAATGATGCGCCTGCTTCCCAGCTATGAAAACAGCCGGTGTGTCGTGGTCTGGGGTTACAATCCCCAGCAGTCCAATATTACGGATGCGGTGAGGCTCCTTGCTGCCAGAAAGAAGGGCGCCCGGTTAATCGTTATCGACCCCCGGAAGACCCCGCTGGCTAAAGAAGCCGATATTTACACCCCGATTAGACCGGGTACTGACTGCTACCTGGCGCTGGGCCTGCTCAATGTAATTATCGCCGAGCAGCTATATGACCAGGACTTTGTCTCGAACTGGACGGTTGGCTTTGATAAATTGAGCGAGCACGTCAAGAGTTATCATCCGGAAGAGGTGGAGAGGATAACCTGGGTTCCAGCGGAGACGGTCAGGGAGATTGCCCGGATGTACGTTGCCAGTAAACCAGCTACCATCGCTCAGGGTGTCCCCCTCGACCATTCTCCGAGTGGTGTGCAGACCAGTCGGGCTATTGCTATCCTGGTGGCCATTACCGGTAACCTTGATGTTCCCGGAGGCAATATCTATAACACACCGCTCAGGCTAACCCGCTTCCGGGTGAAAGGCATCGTTTCCCAGGACGAGATAATTAGCGCGCAGTATCCCATATTTAACCGGTTTGTCAGCGAGGCGACCTCCATGCCGGTGACTGATGCTATTCTCACTGAGCAGCCATATCCGGTTAAAGCCATGATTGTTCACGGAGGTAATCCCGTCCTGACCTGGCCCAATACCAGTAAGGTGAAACAGGCGCTTGGCCAACTGGACTTATTGGTGGTTTCGGACCTGTTCCTGACGGAGACCGCCAAGCTGGCAGATGTCTTCCTGCCAACAACCAGTTTTTGGGAAGAGGAAGTCTTGAAGGACTATGCCTACGCCGGGTTGCCGCTGGCTATCCTGGGGAACAAGGTGATTAAGCCGCCCGGAGGTTGTCTGGAAAATTGGAGAATATGGGCGGAGCTGGGCAAAAAGATGGGCTATGCCGACTATTTCCCCTGGCAGACTACAAACGGGCTTTTGGCGGCGCTGCTTGAAGCATCCGGTATCACTCTCCAGCAGCTTAAAGAGCATCCAGGTGGTATCTGGTACGGCGAACTTAACCGGAAACAAAAGTATCTGGAGGAAGGGCTAAACAGTCCGTCGGGCAAAGTAGAGCTATTTTCTGAAATAATGCAGAGCTACGGGTACGACCCGTTACCGGCCTGTACTGAGCCGTTGCCAGCTTTAGCGGCAAATCCCCGGCTGGCGGAGGACTATCCCTTTATCTTGACCAGCGGCACCAGGGAACTTGCTTTTACGCACTCCCGGCACCGCAATGTTGACCGGCTGAGAAAGCTGGTTCCATACCCTACGGTTGAAATCAATACCGGTGCGGCGAAGGACCTTGGCATAGCTGACGGGGACCGGGTAGTGGTCGAATCACCAAGGGGCAGTATTAAGCTTAAAGCTAGGGTTAGCGATGATATTCACCCCAAGGTAATCAGCATCCCGCACGGTTGGGATGAGACCAATGTTAATTTCCTGACCGATGATGAAGTTCGTGACCCGATTTCGGGCTATCCTGCTTTCAAGTCGGTGCCGTGCCGGGTGCTGAAGGATGAGGAACAGGTGATAACATAGGAAATATTGCTTGAGATTGGTATAATAGATATTGGGACAATATAGAGGGAGGCAGAAATGTACAGTCAACCGATGAATGTTATTCCGATGGTGATTGAAACTGGTGCCAGAGGGGAGCGGGCTTTTGACATATACTCGCTGCTGCTGAGAGAGCGCATCGTTATGCTGGGTATGCCGATTAATGACCAGGTAGCCAACGTTATTATTGCCCAGCTTCTCTATCTGGAGCGAGAGGACCCGGACAAGGACATAAGCCTCTACGTTCACTCCCCCGGTGGTATTATTAATGCGGGGCTGGCCATTTATGACACCATGCAGCTGATACGTCCTGACGTGTCCACCATTTGTGTCGGGTTGGCCGCCAGTATGGGGACGGTGCTCCTTTGTGCCGGAGCCAAGGGCAAGCGCTACGCCCTACCCAATGCTACTGTTCACATGCACCAGGCGTTTGGTGGGGCCCAGGGACAGGCCGCCGATATCGAGATTGCTGCCCGCGAGATTATGCGGATGCAGGACATAATCAGGGGTATTATCGCGACGCATACCGGCCAGCCGCTGGACAAGATAGCTCATGATACCGACCGGGACTTCTACCTTAACCCGCAGCAGGCGGTAGAGTACGGGCTGATAGATGAAATCCTGACCAAACCGCCAGAAGAAAAAAAGAAGTAGCTATAGCTCCTGTTCGTAAAGCTCTCGATAACGTTGGGCCAGTTTGGTAAGAGTGGGCAGACCCTGTCTTGCCC
>SDBU01002622.1_pt1 | contig 23705 bp, 38 predicted proteins | sample 2277071 | NCBI WGS metagenome assembly SDBU01 (sample SAMN10397929, study PRJNA504765) | marine sediment metagenome | isolation source: marine sediment core GS08_GC12, 126 cmbsf | place: Arctic Ocean: Gakkel Ridge, Loki's castle | collected 2008 | reverse complement strand
GTCCAAATTCCTAAGCTGCTTGCTTAATGCGTCCCCCACATCAGTTTTTATACTATCAAGCTTTTCCGCAATTGTCAAGACCTCGCCTTTTTCAAAGAGGTCCTTCAGCTCAACCGCTAGCTTTGCTTCCCCAGCTTCCTCGAGAGCAGCTAGGTAGTAGCTCGAGAGTGGTGCGATTAAACATGGCGGACACCCATCCTCATTAGCAACTTTATCATCTACCCAGGTAGCTACCGGCTTGACTTTAATTTTACACTGAAAATCCTCAACCATTAATCTATCCTTTGCTCTCATGTAGTATTAGCGTTAGTGTGGCTATATTAGGCTCGGTAAGATGTTCAAGTTCGGATTTCATATATTCAGTTGGCTCTTTTTCCCCCATACTTTCAGCTAGGAGTGATAGGGCTTTTTGTTTGTCGCCCGCAGTTAAAGCATCTCGGCTTTCTATGTATTTTCTTAAGGGCTCAGTATTTACCATTTACGACCTTCTGCCTGTTTAGATAATTTTCCGATTGCTTCTAAAGCTTTCATTTGCTGCGGGTCCATTTGAGCTATAGATGCTTGAGCAGACGTAAGACGTTGCTTTGCTGGTTTTCCTCCGGAGCATTTTCTTAAAGCGTCTCCGAAAACCTTCCCCATGTTCTCTGTGGTGAGGCTGCCGAGGTCTATACTTTCGACAACACAAGTGGTAATAGCGTCTAAGTCTCGAAGGGTACAGATCTTTTTACCTTTTGGCTTTTTTGGTGGTTTCGGGTTAGCAGCTGCCTCGGCACAAAGACGTTTAGCTTCCCCTTCATCCCCGGCTTTCCCGGAGCATATTTTCGCCCCAACACAAAAGCGTTCTTTTCTATCTTCGCCTCCGCCTTTCATGTAGGGGACCATGCAATTTGTGTACTCTTCGCGTTTACCCATTTCTATCCTCTATTCTAAAACAGCGCCTACAATCACGTGTATCTTTACTACCATCAAAAGGATGTACGCGCCACTTGGACCATTTGTGTCCAAAGAGAAAGCATACTAACTTTTTCACTATTCCTCTTCGGGTACCCCTAAGATGCCTTTACCTGCAGCCTCATTAACTCTTTCATTAAGAGTACGAACAGTTTCCGCGCTTGTCACTTCAGCTTCCTCTGGGGCAGTCTTCCCACACTTGGCCAGAGCTTCGCTAACGGCAAGGGTAGAAGATTCTATTTTGGCAGTTAGCTTCTCGTCCATCCCTTGTAACTCGGGGAATTCTTTCAGAAACGTTTCGTCCCCCATTCCTTTTTGCAATCCACGCAAGTTCTGCAGTACACCCATCTGACACAGGATATCGTCGACATTACATTCTTCTGACACTTTTTACTCCTTTACCCTTTACTTTAGTTTCTTTAGTATCAGGAAGCCGGCGCCGATGCCTAAACCGGCGAGTAAAGCTCCCCAAAGAACTGGTCCGGCCGGGACATATTCCGCAGATACACGCCGGCGCCCAGTAGAGCCAGCTGCTTCTTGACTAATCGGCCAGGGGTGAGGAAATCCGTATCCCCCGCCACGATAAGCGGGTCGATCATCCGGTAGCTTCTGGCTAATCTCGGTATTAAGTGAAGCGTCTATTCGGCGGCGCCCTTCTCTTGGTGTATAAGATCTGTCACCAGGTTGAGGTCCTGGCGGGGTAGGACGTGCCGGCGGCCGTTGTGGAGCTGCCCCTATTCGGTTGGCATTCCACCATGGAGGGTAAGTAGCCGGCGCAGAAGTTATTGCTCCATGTTCCTCCCAAAACAATCGCCTTCTGGCGGATCCCTGCTGTCCGCTTATTCCCGGGCAGTTTGCTCCTTCTTCAACGAATACAACCTCGCCGCTTGGAAGCCGGCAGCGTGTTTCCTGTCTACGACTTTGTTGGTGTGGCATTTTAGTCCTCCTTTAGGGAATTAATCGTTTCTTTGGTAATTCTTTCTCGTTCCTCTGGGCTTATCAATGCTTTGATATCCTCAGTACCCATAATACTCTTACGGAAACGCCTGGCTTCCTGGGCCAATTCTGGATATGTCTTATCATAGTCCCCCGAAGTGGATGCCTCTGTAGTAGTCATTGGGGTTACCTTTTTTGCCCAGGCTAGTATATCGCTGAATTTCGGGTCACCAGTCATGCCGAGCGCTTCTTCAGCTAGCGCTTCGATGGCCATGGGATGTTTTTCACAGTTATGAATAGCACCATGTATCGTTAGGTAGCTTTCGTCCTCTGCTACGGCAATATTATATACCATTCCCGAAAATGGGACCTGCTTGTTACTTCTAATAGGTAGGAAGGCAAAGTTTTTACTTATCCAGCCATGGTTGCCACTGGTTCTGGACCCTCCATTGAAGCTACTATCCAGAGCACGTGCTGCATCCCCAGAAACTATCAGGTCATATCTTGGTCCACGAGGGATGATTGGTCTGCCGTTAATGTAACTTATGCCAATCTCCCTAGTCATCATTGAGTGTAAAAACCCAAGCCTGAAAAGTAAGAGACGTAACTTGTAAGCTAGTATCTCGGATGTAGTCGTGTAAATAATACTGTATTTGGCAATATGCCCGTCTCCTGCAAAAGCTCCTTTCAGAAACGCTCTCTGTTTATAGTGAGGCAACAAAAGAAACCACTGCGGTAGAGTCTTATTCCGAGCACCAAGTCCGAACTCACGGAATATAGCAGCATCCTGCTTATTTGTATAGCAGATGTGAACCACAGTCGGTTTCAAGTAAACTTTCGGATCGACTTTAAATTTATCTCTAATGAGCGATTTAACCCTAGAGATGTTTTGAGGTTCGCCCTTCCCCAGCGAAAAGGTAATCCTATTCCCTGTGCAAGAACCCTCTGCCAGATACCACCCGAGGAGTTCAGCAAAGCCAGTATCGATATCAGCTCTGTCTATAGTTTTCTTTAACCTTGGGAAAGCGATGAAATCCTGGTCACCAAGATCAACGGCAGGAACCCACTTCAGGCTATCTTCGGAGATACCTATTTTTCTCCATATATCCCTTTGACTCTTCCTGACGCCTGTAGCAACCAATGCCTGATGCTCGGGTGACAGTCGTAGAGGGATATTGGTATAGCCAATGGATAGCTCGTTAAGAAAACCATTATATTCGCGCTCAAAAGTTTTGGTTACCTTCTTTGATTGCCCAGTATGGGTAATTACTTTGTCTCCAGGTCTTTCTATTGTGGCTAGCCCTGGATTTGTATAAATTGTTGTCCCTTCAGGTAGACAGCAATCACAAGGTATCCCATTGATTTTACACCCTTGCTGCAGGTGGAGTTCCATTAAGAGTAATGCTTTCCCTAGCTCTCTATCCTGATAAGCAATTGTTTCGGCATCACTTACTCCGTATGGGGCTTTTTGTACTTCGAATGATTCCTCATCAACCTCTGGGGGATTCTCTACTCCGACCACCGCTATTCGGGGCGCTACCTTTTCTGGGGCTGAGCTCTTTAGGGTAATAGGTCGATCCCTGTATAACTGTCCTACTAGCTTAACTCCCTCGTGTATTATGACTGCTACAATCTGTGTATTCACAGTGACCTCCTGCGAGGATTTACTCTTTTCTACCATAACGAGGAAAGGAAGTCAAGCCAGTTGCTTAAACGGACTTGACAACACGGCCTTTATTGTTTATTCTCTAGGTAGTGCCAAAACATAGTGCCAAGTCGTATCTGTATAGATGATTTTGGTACTAAAGAATGGTACTAAGGGAGTAGCTAAGTTGAAGGAGTCCAAAAAGGATAAGGCATTCGCCCTGTTTTCCCAAGGTTTTGATCCAAAGAGTCCCGAGGTAAAAGCCCTAAAACTACAATCAAGCACTCGTTATAAGTATCATAAGGAATGGGAGAACAAGGGAAAACCAGAAACAACTAAGAACCAAACCAGGGCATCTGCGGTCAGTTCTACTAAGCCAAATGGGGAGACCATAGGTGCGATCGATGAGACAAGGACTAAGCCGAAAGAACAAGCACCCGAGGTAAAACCTGCCCCAGAAGAGCAAACACCACCCACCAACGTAGAGAAGCCACCTGAGGAACCAAAAGCCGAGGCGAGCAAAGAAAAAAAGGTAGTGGTTATAGATGGCGTAGCACAAACGGGTGAGGAACTATGGCCGGAAGATATCCCCCAGGAGCAGGCGAGGGCAGAGGCAAGGGCGAAGGCAGGAGCTGAAATCGTAGGGGGAGTCAGCGAGGTGGTAGCTCCAAAGAACAAAGACGGAAAGATCATAGGACCGGAACAGAAAATAGCTACGACGGTAGCGGAAGATGGTATTAAATGCACCGTCTTATTGTCCTTACAAACCCTAACACTATATTCTATAGCGAAAAGCACTCAAGCACAGATCAGCGAAAATGGAGACGGCGAGTTAAGTATGGGTGACTTTCTTGATACTTGCGCCGAGGATTTTTTCAGAGTAAGAGGCAAGAAACTTGGTTTAATAAATTTTGGAGGTAAATAGTGAAAGAATGGGAAAACGCGATAGGTGATGTAAACACAAGCCCTGGAGATGGAGACGCGCTCCTCGCTCAAGCGAGAAGCATCTCTAGGCGTAAGCAGATTACAAGACTAGAGGAGGAGGAGGATGCGGCACATAAGGCCAGGATGGCCAGGCTAGGTAAGGAGACTAAAGCTAACGAGCAGCCTGTGCCTGTGCCGGGCGAGGCAACTAGCGGATTTAAGGTTACCGGTGGAATCGATATGGGCCATATCAACTACCAGGAATTAATGCAACAGCAGATTAAGGACCGGGAAGTGCTCAGGCAAGAAGCCGCGGAAGCAGCTGCTAACCAAACACAAGTTAGCGAGAGTCTTAGACAAAGGCTCCACGAGTCCGAAATGGAACTTATCAAAACATCATTCTCGGCTCAAATGCAGATGCTTAATAAAACAATCGAGGGTTCTGCCTCAAGAGGAAGCTTCATGCAAGAATACCAGGGGATGATGGATACGGCGAAAGCTCTCGGCCTTTCCCATCCACAAGCTACTTCTGATATGACTACGCAGCTAGATCTAAAGAAGATGGAGTTTGAGAATACCAGGGAGCTGAGAAGAATGGGCAGGGAGGACAAGAGATCCGACCGTGAGTTCCAACGGCAATTAAATAAGGATGCTGAAGATAGGGAGGACAGGAAGACTGAACGAGAAGTACAGAGAGCGACAGCGGCAGCGGCAATCCAAGGGGAAAGGGAAAAACGTAATATGTTTGCTGCTCCATTTGAAACAGTCGGAATGGCTCTCGCAAAAGGGCTTATGGATTCTAATGGTGGGGTGAGTGCCGACACAGGTGAACAGCCTCCACGTAAACAGAAGCGTAGTGCGAAAAGATTAGAAGTAGACCAAGGTGAATCAGGTGTTACCAATTGTCCGGAGTGCGGAGAGCCGGTAGCTTTCGCTCCTACAGCCAGGTCCGCGGTATGCTCCAGTTGCGACGCTACTTTCGCCATTGATAGAGTTCCAGTAGAGAAGAAGGGCGGCATACATGGAGCTTAAGAACATCAAAAGTATTGCCCGGACGACTTTCCAAGGGGTGATGGCCAGCCAGGTCCCAATGATATTTAAAGGCATGCTTAATGAGCTCCTCCGCCGCGACGACATTACATTTGAAGGGATAGTGGAGATGGTGGAAACAAACGGATCGTTATTGCCCCATCTCACTCCAGAAATGACACACGGTATGCGTAGAGCGGCTGAACTGGTACCTGATGTAGATTGGCTTACCGTTGATTGGTTCATCGATGCCATTAGAGGAGAGCACAAGGCGCTAGCGTCCCTCTTCTTAGGCTGGAAAAAAGGACGCAACTGGCTCTTTCGGCAAATAAAAGCAATTAAGACGGAGATGTATGGTGACCAAAGTAGGTGAAATTAGAAAAGCACAGGAACTCGGTTTTAAGAGTAATGGAAGTATGCTATATATCTGGGCTCTTTGTAAGAATTGCAGTAAAGCAAGGTGGGTTCGTTTAGTCAAAGGGCACCCAGAATCTGAGCTATGTAAGAGTTGTAGTTGTAGCCATAAAAGGGAAAAACATCCAAAATGGAAAGGCAGAATAAATAATCCTGAGGGATATATTTTAATTCCTCTAGGGCCTGACGACTTTTTCTATTCTATGGCTAGAAAAGATGGCTATATATTTGAACATCGCTTAATAATGGCAAAGCATCTTAATAGGTGTTTGTTAAGTTGGGAAACAATCCATCACAAGAATGGTGTTAAGAACGATAATAGAATCGAGAACTTAGAACTACTGCCAAATCCAAACAAGCATGATGCCCTAACTAGAATGGCTAGGTATATTAAAAAGTTAGAGAGGGAAATAGAAATATTGCGGAAGGATTAGTAAGACACTCCGCTTAAAAACCCGCCATAGGAGTTTATAATGCCAAGTAAGCGAGAAGAGATAAGGGAATACTTTGAAAGTAAGCTATGCTCAGATTTGAGTCAAGAGTATTGTTCTGGCTGTAATTTTACCCGCAAGAACGGTGATTATTGCAAGGATGTTCACGAGCAAGTAAGCGAAACACTGTCTGATTTGGACAAACTAGGCCTAGTGATAAAGATGGCATTACCATATACAATGGACGAGACAATAGAACTGACGGCTTATGAGCCACTGGTTATTTCTTAAGAAATAGAGGGAAGAATGTTCTACGATTACGAATGTCCTAAATGCGGAGTCTTTGAGATGCGAGAAAACATGCTCGACGATAGACTTAAGAATTGTCCTACATGTGGAGCAGAGGTAAATCAACTCTTTCACGCTACCCCCGCCATCTTTAAAGGCACGGGCTTTTTCACAACCGATAATAAGGGGGATAGCCGAGTTAGAGGAGCCTCCGGACAATTAGGGCAGAGGGCTAGTGAAATAGATTCTAGTAATATGGACACGTTTTCACGTCAGAGGTCAGATTCTAAAGGACGGGCCAAGGCCACTCCGACTCGCCCAGGGCCAAAGACGATGGAAAAGATGGCCAGGGATGCAGGGTAGTGGGTCAATTTGAAAGAAAATGAACAACATGGGTGCTATTACCAAAGAAGAAGCCGAGTCATTCGGTGCTCACGTGCTCAAAAGTCTCTGCCTAGATTGGAAGATGAAGTGGACTAGAGCTCAACCCGGAATTTGTCTCAAGAAGAGCAGAGAGATACTCATTCCAGAGAGTATGATTGGAGAATACCCTTGGGTGGCTAAGGAGTATGTCCTGCACGAAACTACTCACATCTTTACAGATGATACCCGACATGGAGATGAGTTCTACAAGTTGTATATTGACCTGCTGAGAAGATTCATGTTATCATCGGCGGGGACGAGGTAATCGAATCAGTCATTAAATGTGTCCCCGCCGACAACTGGGAGTGGGGTAGAGAAGTGTAATTTCTCTACTCCTGTATACTAGATAAAGATGTATACGTAGTCCGCTTTACCGCGACCACCAGTATCACCTTTCATGCCTTTAGCTATAAAATAAGCTTCGACGTTTCTAGCAGCTTGTTCCGTGTCAGCATTCCAGTGATGCCATGTACTCTGCATCCGGTAGTGGGTCAATTTGAAATTAAACAGACTTGACCCACTACCGGATGCAGAGCCAAGTTGACATAGTTATTATTTTGTGGTAGCGTAAATTTATGTTACGTTACTTCAAAGGCACTCAAAGGATACTCGGAATATCGGACTTTAAGATCTGACGTTCTGGGTATTTTTTATTTGGAGGGCAAAAGATGATCAACAGACGCATATCTGGTATTAGTGGGGATGGCATAGGGATGCTTCCTTTTTTAGTCGGGCTAGCTCTCGGAGTATTTCTCGGACCATCGATTATAAGCAGCTCAAAAGGTGGTCGAGTCTGGATAGAAAAACAAGCCAGGGAAGCTGAAGCTAGAATGAAGGAAAAGTAATGGGCGTAGTAACCATGGACGATCAGCCTATCTCAGCTACCTTTTTCAAAGAGGGACGGTGGCTGACGGAGTTTGTTACTCCTGATGCTATGGAGGTCCAAGAGCTTTATAGGGAGTTGACTAAGGAGTATCCCGATAGAGTAAATCGCATTAAAGTTATTCACGACTGGGTATCCAGCGAAATCAAATATAAACCTTATATCAACGCCACTCTTGTAGTAGAAGGTAAATCTTCACGCAATCGTGATGCTTGGTTAAGACCTTCGATCACTCGGCGAATAAAAGTTGGCAACTGTGCGAATACGAGTTTCTTACTAGCATCCCTATTGCGAAACGAACTTGACCCGGGAGAAGTTCATGTGGTCCTGGGCAATCTACATAATGGCAAGCCTGGAGGCCATGCTTGGGTTCAGGTAAAGCTTGACGAGCAGGCTTATATTGTTGAGAGTACCTGTCCGGGCCTGCCGGCGATGGTACACGCAGCTGTAGCAACACGTTATGAAGCCGTCCATTACTTTAATGACCAAACCGCTTATGCTATCGAAGGAAAAACGGTTTTGGAGCCGTTCTCCAGAATATATTCTACTTGGTTGAAAGACTACCTTGACATGGCTTATATTCAAGGAGTTAAGGGATGAGAAGACCACGGGGACTTGGAATAAAGAGCCTCTCGGAGCGATTCTGGACTAAAGTTGATAAGTCTGACCCGTTAGGTTGCTGGATTTGGTTAGGGGGGCGTGCTGGCACTGGAAACTATGGGGTAATATGGGATGGTAGGCAAAAAAGAGCACATAGAGCCAGCTGGGAAATGGTTAATGGTCCTATTCCAATAGGTTTTCAAATATGCCATCATTGTGATAATCCATCCTGCGTAAATCCTGCCCACCTATTTTGCGGTACACGATCTGACAATGCCAACGATTCTGTAAGTAAAGGAAGATGGAATAGACCTTTAGGGGAAAACCATCACCTTGCCAAGTTAATACCCATTCAGGTATTGGAAATTAGACAACGTTTATTGTCAGTGAATAGATTAGCCAATAAATTTGGTGTATCTAGGTCTGTGATACGACAAGTTCTAGACAATAAAGCTTGGAAGTGGGTAAAGTAATGGAAGCAGTAGTAGTATTAGGCGTAGTAGGTACACTAATGGTAATATTGCACCTACTACGGGGAAGTAAATGAGTATTAAAAATATTGTCCGAAGGGAAGAAGAGGAAGAAGTAAACCATAATTGGGTTAGCGCTGCGCTAGTCCTTGGAGCGTTTGGTCTTCTTCTTTTTGCTTTTCCAAAATATGTAACCACCCAAGAGTCTAAGGGGAGGAAGTACTATGCTTAAATGTTCTGATAATTTAAAGGCAATTCAAAACGCTTTGAAGCAGGAGCTGCGTGGGGAGGAGGACGGATCTAGCCGATATAGAGAGATAGCTGCTAAGTTTACTCATATGGGAGAAACCGATTATTCTGGAATACTCACTTTGCTATCTCAGGCAGAGAACATGCACAGACAGGTATTAGGAGCTATAGTAGACGCTATCGATCTAAGGTGTGGCCAGGAAGTCAGCTCACAGAAGGGGAAATAATGGCATACCCACCGGATAGCTCTTGGAATGCTCCTCCGACCGCGGCGCAGATTACTTCCATGAATAAAGCCTTAATGATATTGAAAAGGCCAGAGGTTACGGAAGCGAATAGGCCGGCAACGAGGGAGTTGGCTCGAAACGCGATGAAAGATCTTTGGGATGAAGTAAACGACGGACCGAGAGTAAAAGCTATTTTGATAAAAAACAGCTTGGAGAATAATCCAGGCATTATAAGGGAGGCGAGTAAAATGTATGATGATCCAACCACTCTACTGCGGTTCAAAAATGTGGCTAATGATTGCAGGAAGCAGTTAGATTATGCCTTGGATATATATAGAGAGCTAATAATCGCCTTTGAAAGCGATAATTGGCAAGCTAAAGGGCCCGAAATGGCAATGAGGAACGCCGAAAAAGCTGGCGTCATTAATAGTCTACAACACAAGCGTTTATCCGAAACTTGGCAGGAAACTATTCAAGAAGCTACAGGAAAGAAAACCGATGTTACAACCTTTGGTCACCTCCAGGAGAAACTCGAGAATAAGATATTTGCCATGAGCTTTAATTGCGCTTTGAACGCAGTTAAAGAGTTGGAATTAAAAAGTTAGGAGGAATAACATGGCAGGGGATAAAGCTAAAGCTAAGGTAACGAAAAAGGCCACGGAACCCGTGGTACCCGAGGAAAAGACTGGTAAGACCCATAAGCATTATTACCGCAAGAATGGAATTTGTGCTTGTGGTGTTGTAAAAAAGACTAAAACCAGGGCAAAGCCCAAGGTAAAACCAGTAGTACCGGCAGGGGAAACCGTAGGATCACTCGCTCCTGGAGTCCAGTTCCCATATAAGGGTCAAACCTATACCCGGCATGGAGAAACCGAAGAAGCAGTAGTGGCCGAGGGGCTCGACGGCGAGATTATTCGAATACCGAAAGATACCTTAGTATAGAAGAATGTGGAAAGAAGTAGCTGAAGGGGGCGTGATTGACTTATATTCCGGGATGAGATATTATGACCAGTTTATTCCGGAGGGTAGCAAAGTGCTTTGTCGCTTTAATTTGAGAACGTCTCTTTCTCCTACGACTGTCAATACCTTGGAGCAGAAAATGAAGGACGCTGGCGTAAAAGATGTTAAGGTAACTACAGGAAGTCCGGTTTTAAACATTGAGTTTACGAAGGGCTTTCCCTGGCTGGCCACTATAGTAGCGGCAGTATTGATAATAGCGGCGTTAATTATCAGCTGGAAGATATTCATTTGGATAGAGGAAGTTGCTCCAGGTGGTATGAAACTGCTACTTTGGGGGGGATTAGGACTCATTGCCGTTCTTTTAATAAACTCGGCAAGAGGTGCTGCTAGTGATGTTAAAAAGACCTTTAAGGAAGTAAAGGGGGCTCTCTAATGGACAAAACTACGAATAATATTTTAGTTGGATTAGGTATTGCTCTCGGTGTTGGAGGCGCTTTCCTGTTGGGAAAATCGATGAACGCAGCTGCCGCCGAAGAAGAAGGAAAAATAGATGACCTGGCTAAGGAGTTATTGATCAAGGATCCCAATATTTCCGACGAGCAGGCCAAGGCAGAAGCAGCTGCTATCCTAGCCGCAGAAGCCCTGCGGAAAGCGCAGGAAGCGGGACTCCGAGAACACCTAGCTGAATTGGCTGCTGAATTACAGCGGAAAGAAGACGCTTTAGCCGCTGCTGAACAGCTGGCTATCCTTACACAGCAGCAAGCAGATATTGATGCCGCTGCCCAAGCTCTAGCTGACGCAGAAGCGTTAAGAGAAGAGAATCGCTTAGAGGCACTAGCAACCCTTAAAACAATCGAAGATTCTCTGCTAGTAGCACAAGCGAATGCTAATATAGCTTACAACAACTATTTAGCGGCGAAAAGGCTCACTGATAAACAGGAAGTTGCCATAGCTACACTCGAATCTAAGATACCTCCGATTGAGGATCAGATAGAGAAAAACAACGCTGCGATAGTGAAAGCAGAAGCCCGCATACAGGAATATTACGATGGAGGTTACTGGCCGTGGGAACATACGCCAGTAGAAGCCCTGCAAAACGCCATCGCTAGTTATAAAGTGGCGAATGCTACTCTTGAGGCTAGTATTAAGCGTTTAGAAGGACAGATATCCGTAGCAAAAACCACTCTCACTAATTATATTAGAGCTGAAAGCGATGTAGCTGACAAATCTTACTCAGCGATTGCCAGTAGCAATAATTTAATAGCGATGCAGATATCACAAATTGCGGATATCCGCCAGGACGGGTTTGCCGATAAGGAAGCTAGCCGAATAGACGGATTAGCACGGACAGTCCAAATTAAGCTCGGAGAACTCGAGGCGAAAATTGAGGGCTAAAAAGTTCGATAGTTGACAGGACTCTTAATATATGGTAGAAGATAATAACTTGGGTAGTAAAGATGAAAAAGAAATGGTACTAACTAAAGCTCAGACCGATTTTCTGGAATTCTGTACGAAGTATGGTTGGGGTAAATTAGTAGTTACGGTAAAAAACGGGGATCCTGTTTTCAGCCGCGAATTAGAACACGACCACAAGCACGGCTAAACTTTTAAAACTGAATACGGGCTAAATCGAAAACGATAAGCCAATTTTATTCCTTCGGGAATTGAGTTGGCTTTTTTGTTATTACTCCGGGGGCAGAGAAACAGAAGTCTCCAAGGTCGACGGAGTAAAATTTAGGAACGAGGAGAATTGAAGTGACAATACAATGGAAAGATGACCTCGGTGCTCCTTTGGCAGTAACCGCTATTGATATCATCGTAGAGTCGACTACTCCCCAGTGGGATGAGTATGCTGCATACGGTGTGCCCATCGTAACCTGGTTAGCCGCCGGGTTTAATAAGGGTGGAACTTTCGTGAAGAATATGGCTATTGCATCCACTCCTTTAGCGGTCAACCGCATCTATCGACAGGTAAGAGGCGGGGTATCCAGTAAAGTAGGCAGAAGGATTTCTCGGTGGCCTGCGCCTATTGTGGAGCAACCCTTTGGAGGCGCTCGCTTGGTCTAAGACTAAGCGCTGTTTCGAATCGTTAAATGTAACTCCCTTAGGGGGAGAAAGGAGAAACAAAAACCATGAGTTATGCAATTCCAACCAATGAACTGACCTTGAACGCTATCGTTCAGTATAAGGAGAGGGCCATAGCAGCCGGTATCGTCCGCGCTAAGGCAAAAGGTATAGCAGCCTCTGACGAAGAGTTAGTGGTGAGGGAAATGCTACCTTCCTTTGACCTGGGGATTCTTGCTGGTCTCGCTGCCGGTGTCGGTTACGCCCTTAACTACTATGTAACCGCTGCTGCAGTCGGTGCCGGTGTCTGGGCACCAGCTCCCGGCGTAACAGCCTGGACCGCTGACCCAGCATTACCCATCGGGCGTGTCGCAGTATTCTACAAAGCGTATGATGCTGCCGCCGATCCACAGGTCACCGCGATTCGATTCCTGATCGCAACCGCAACCACGAAAGCCAACTTCTTCATCCAGGAGCTCATCGATAACAAGCTGGAGCCGGAAGTCTGGTTTAGTGAACCCGTAGTCTATGACCCGCAGGACATCATCAACATAGACTTCTTCGGCCGGGCAGCTACCGGTGGTGGTGGTGAAGAACTAGGTTTTGGTTGCTTCATCATAGAGCGTGTAGGCGCAGTCGTCAGCTAAGTGGTTAGCTAAGGAACTAATCGGGAGGGGAAAATATCTTCCCCTCCCGGAACTCATTAAGGTGGGGCACTAGAGCCCCTGTAGGAAAGGAGGAAAAAAATGAGTTTATCAGCTGAAATTAAAGGACTTGATCTTCGACTTCCCCATGTGGTGGAAACTACCCCAGCGTTTTACGCTGCGGCAGCCTTTAACATGTTTGCAATAACCGGTGGGCCTATCATAATCCACGCCTTAGTGGAATACCTGGATACCGCGATGACAAATGCCACTACGACCACTTGGACAGTTAATGCCGTCGCAGCTGACGCGGGCGCTGTCGCCATCAATGCCGGTGCTATCGGTTCAGTCGTACTATCTCCTGTAAGTGCCGGTGCTAAGACGGCCTCGGCTTTAGCAGTACCATGGCCGACTGTGGTTGGTGTTGCAACCCAAGCTGGTTTCGGCATGGTAGCCGGTCTTGGTATGATCGCATGCACCTTCGCTACAGTTATGGCCGCGGCTAACAGGTACAGCGCACATCTGATCTACACGAAGCTGGGTAAAGCGTCGCTCGTTAGACCACTCTTCTAATCTCGAAGTGACTAGTGTTACTGACGTAACTAATGGGGAGGAGGTTCTCTTCCTCCCCTGAAGTTAAATCAGAAGCTTAGTAAATAGGAGGCTTTAAAAATGGTACAAGAAGCGTTATGGTTACAACAGGAAAAGGGACTGACGAGAATAGGGACAAACGGTGATTACACCCCCGGTGGTAACTTCGATATCTTTAACTTTGCTGGCCCCGTAGTTCTCACCGCCATGTGGGGCCACGTTCGAGTTGCCTGCACAGCTAATATCCTTGTTCCATTACCTACCCATACTCCGACTATCGGTGCAGCTGGTTCTGCTATTTGTACCGTCGCAGTTGGAGCTATTTGGCCACTGGGTACTGTCCTGACCTGGAGCGGTCTCCTAGCAGGAGTCTTGGCTCCTACGGCTGGGGTAGGGCACGGACAGGCAGGCGTCGTAGAATCATTTGACGGTGGTGGAATAATCTTGGAAGCGGGCGTCCTAAGTATCGTTAACGCAACAGCTGACGCTACTGCTGTTATTGACTGGACAATAATGTTCAAACCGGTCGATGCTAGTGCTAATGTCACTATATTATAAAATAAAATAAGACCTTCGAGAAAAACCGAAAGGAGGGCAATATGCCAACATTACCAATGCTTCACACATACAAGTCGGGACCGGTCGAGCAGGTGGTCCTACCAAACGAGATGGTAGGGATCTGGGTCAACAAAGTCTACGAATTCTACAGAGTCCTCTATGTTGAGGGACTCATGCGCTCCGACCCAATCACCATAGACCTGGGAGCCCTGGCCGCCGCAGCACAATCGGCAATGACGGAAGTGACCCTACTCCAGATGCCTGATCAGGAATTTGCTCAATTCCGGATGGAGGTTCTCGATGATGTTGAGATCGGAGTATACCAGGGAAGAGCAGACCAAAGGCATAAGCTATTTACCCGGGCTACTACGCTTACCCGATTCCAACCACTTTTTGACCCCTGCGCTAATATCTCAGAGATGTACGAGTTTGAGGATAACTACCTCTTTTTGCAGGCTATAAACCAGACGGGTTATGCTCTTACTCAAGCGCGGGTCGTTTTCTGGGGTTTCCGGTATGTACTGGAAGTATCGGAAAATTACAAGTGGAATAGGGGCAACGGCCCATTACCTCCACAATGGACCAGAATACCGGCGACAGCCCATTTATAACTATAAGTTAAATTATTAGTTCAGGAGGAAGGATATGGCTTACGAACAGGTAGCTCGAGGTATAAGGAAAAGCTCGCTTGTCATCACAGTAGCGGCAGCTGCAACAGCAGAAGATATTTATATAGTATCTGCCGGTGCTACTGTTGGCCGAACGGTTATCGTGCGGAAGATATGGGTCTACACCGCGATTGGTAATTGCACGGTAATTATCGGTACTGCGACCACCCCGCTTGGGATTATCCCAGAGCTTTACGCTATCAATCTTTTCGATAGCGAGTGGTTAGAGGGTGAGATTCCCGAGGTCGAGGTAAACGAGAATATCACCGTGGAATCTGACATACTTGGTTGTCGGGTACAGTTGGAAGTCGAGGAGATTGGATCGTAAGGAGTAAGGTAATGAGTAGTAAAACGGGTGTTGCCCTAGCTGGAGTGGCTGCCGGTTCTCTAGCTACCCTCCTGTTAACTAGGGCGCAAGAAGCCCGGGCTGCGGGTCCGCCTAGTGGGGTTGACCCGGCTCTTTGGGAAATGACGGTAGCAACTATGGAAACTGCCGCTGTCCAAGCTGAGCAAATGAGCCAGCTTAATGTTACTCTGAATAATTTAGTAGCAGCGATGGGCGGAGCTCCGGCAGGTGAGGAAGGGGATCCGTTTGAAAACACCGACAAGTTTGTAACAGGGCATGTGGTTTGTGATGCCCTGAATGTGGCTTTCCAGTTACCATCTAATCCTATACCGAAAAACAAGCAGCTGGTAGTTAAGGCAGCCCCGGGTAATATCGGGTGGATTTACTTGGCTCTGCGAGCGGTAGACAGCCGAAATGCGGCTATAGCTTATATACTGATTCCCAATGAGGGTGTCGGTCTGTCTATTAATAATTCTGAAGAGGTATGGGTAACAGCACCTCTGGCACCGGTGGGATTTCTAAACGACGAGGTAATATTTATAGTGGAGTCAGAATAATGTGTGCGCAAGCATTTGCAGTATCACCGATCCTGAGGCTTAAGAGATCGTCTCAGAGCGGGAATAAAGTAATGACTGCCGCGTGGCAAACAGTTTATTCCCAGAACCAGGCTTATGCCTGGATATTCGGTAGCGGTAGAATAGATCTCACGAATATGGCAGCAGGCGATTCCATTGAAGTCCGTGTCAGCTCAAGGCAGATTGCTGGTGGTGGTTATATTGTCGAGGACGACATGGACTATGATGACGTTCAGCCAGTTAACAAGAAGAAGGTTACTATTGGCTCATTCATCGATACCTTTGGTGTAATCATCGAGATGAGACAAACGGCTGTGGCAGTTGCTCTGTTAACCATATACTGTGAGTTCAGCGATGCAACGAGATAATTTTTACTGCTAACCGATAATAGAGGTGGTCTCAATAAAATAAGGCTCAGGTTAATCGGCGAACGGTTAGCTTGAGTTTTTTATTTGGAGAAAGTAATGGCAATCGAAGAACAAATACTATATAACTTATATCATCCTTTGGACTTTGCTATATTTACATCCCTAGGGCAACGGCTTACCATCCCTAACCGGAGAGTTCTTAAGTTAGGATTCTGGTTAATGAAAGAAGGGATTGGACTGGGTGGCTTGCTCTATTTTGAGATAAATCGTGCTAGTGATGACAGCTTAATTGTGAGTAAATATTGGGGTCTCATCGGTGATGTGCCACCAGGCGCAGCCACCTATTTAGAAGTAACCTTTGATACTCCTGCTCTCATTAATGAGGAAGTCAGGATATATATCCGAGTCACCGGGGGCACAGCTGCCAACCATATAGGAATATGGTATCAAAACGCAGATGTCAAAGCTGGTGAGGTGTTTAGTCGCTATAGGGTTTTGGGCGCCGCTTGGGAAATGTTAGCCGGCCTTGACTGTGCTTACCGTTATACCTATAACACTACCGTCGTCCAAACCGACCCAGCAACGGAGATAACATAATCAACTGCTAGAGGCTTTAGCCTCCAGCTTGTCTCTACCCGACCCCGAGGGGTGAGGGCGAGACGATACGCCGGTTGACAGCGGCACATCGGAAGGAGATATACTCCAACCGACAAGGAATTTATCCCGGATATTTCGGGATGCTTGGAGGTCAGCATTAAGTTGAAAACCGCACTTGCGACAAAGGAACTCGGACTGGGACTTACGGTTGCCCCGGTAGGTGTAGCCGCACTGACTGCACCTCTGCGAGGTGTGTCTGGGGTCTACAGCGACGACTTGGCAGCCGATAGCCTCCGCCTTGTACTCAAGAAATCCCTTGAGTTGAGCAAAGCTCCAAGCGTGGAGCCGCCGTTTGGCTTCCCCCCGTCGAGCTTTGACACGACTCCTGATGTTGGTGAGGTTTTCCACGACAATAGTCGTACCGGGTTCAATGCTATCGAGAATAGAGGCAGACAGAACGTGGTCGCAATCCCGTCTGAAGCGATGTTCACGCCCAGCGAGGCTTCTAAGGTGCCTCTTGGCAGACTTAGAACCATTGGCTTGCAGAGCACGTTTGAGGCGAAATATTTGTTTGACAATTTCCTTCATGTGCCGGTCGCCGTGGAACCGGTTGTCCGAAGTAACGGCTGGTCGGGTAATCCCCAAGTCGACGCCGACAGCTTGTCCATTATCAGCGAAGGCAACAGCAGGCAGACTGAGGACAATGTGGAGGAAGAAACGACCTTTTCGATGAAAAAGGTCAGCAGTAGTCGGGGAGCAACCATTCGCATATTGGGCATATTTGGGAAGACCGAATATTACCTTGGCTCTGCCTTGGGTCGTGGCCAAGTTAACAACATTATTGTCCCAGTCTACCCTGAAGGTATGCAAATTATATCGAGGCGGACAGGCTATAGACTGCGGGCAACTTGCCTTGAGTCCCTTCTTCATTCTGGAGATTGCCGACCTCACAGTTTCGCTGGCTTTTTGCCGAGCTTGGATATGCAGGTCAGAGACGAGAGTAGGGTTGGCATCCTTGCATCTACGATAAGTCAAGTGATGAAGCGTGTAGGCATTACCTGTTCCTTGATTCCAACCTGCGCGGCAGACGACGTTAAACGACTCGGTAAACTGCTTAATCGTCTCATTAAGAGCTTCAGCCTGTTCTTGGGTGGGCTTGAGTTGTACCCGAACTGTTCTATTCACACTGAAATTTTACCATACATTTTACAGAATATGCAAGTTAAATCTAAAAAGGCAGTGACATAATGGCAATGGCGAGATTAAATGGAACTATACTAGATGACGGTGGACTAGATTGTGAAGGCAGATTTGTCTACGGTCCCACTATAGCTTTTGGATTTGTCACGCCATGGCGAAATAATCTGAGAACTGGCGATACCTTCTCGGAGAGGGTATTTAATCTACTGGCTGGTATAACTATTTATTTCCAAGCTCAGGCCAGAAATGCCCTTGGTACTGTGGTGGGTACGACTCTTACTCTTACGACGCTAACAAGTGAGCCTAAAGTAAGAACATTAGCGGCTACGAATATATCTACCGGGGGCGCTGAGCTCAATGGAGAGATAATCGATAATTCAGGAATCCCCTGCCGAGTATGCTTTGAATATGGTGGCACTACCGCTTACGGTAATAAAACACCATGGCTGGGTGGATATGGCATTGGGGCCTTTTCCGCTGTCATAGCGGATATATCCCCTGGTTCAGGTATTCATTACCGGGCAGTCGCTAAGAACCCGTATGGAATAGGCTATGGGCAGGATATGAGTTTTAATGGATTAGAAGATAGGGGAGGCGCATCGGGATTGCCTCTGGAAGAATTTTTGCTCTTGAGGGAGGGTAGTTAAATGGCTTGGGTAGCACAAGCAGATATTCCCTGGGCAATGGTTGGTGGTTTATATTTTTCCCCTATAATTGGGGCGGATGTCTATATACTAGATAGAGGTCAAAACTTCTATCGTTTCAATATAGGTACTCAGCAGTATACCGCCTTGGCAAATGCTCCTTTTATCGGCACAAATGTATTTCGCACTCTACGCCACCGTAATGGGATGCTCTACTGTATAGATGTAGGTGGCGGTGCCGAGCCCTTTGGCAGGAGAATCAGCTGGTATAATCCAGCTACTAATACTTGGGCATCGAGCTCCCAATGTCCCTTCGCTGTATTTCGCGGCATTAAATCCTTTTGTTTCGCCGATGATGATACCATCTGGGCTTGGGTGAAAAGAAATGCTGTTGTTAGTTATAAATGTGTCCGCTATGTAATCTCAACTGATACCTGGACGGAGTTCGCTAATGATACCGGTGCTATCGCCTTTGGGGTAGCACACTCAGCTATTATGAGCAATGATGGGCTTCGGGTCTTCGGTGTCCTTATGGGTCTTGCTCCAACTCGATATGGCATATACACTATAGCTACTGATGCTTATACATATTCCCCCGTTATAGGGGCGATAGCTTGGTCTACCGATGGTGACCCTCTAAGGCTTTGGTTTACCAAATACGCAGGGGTTAATACACGTTATGGATATTTAGAAAATGACGGGGTAACAGTAGTTAACAATTACTGGCCAGCTAATGCTGCCAGGGCAGCTGGCTGGTCTGGGACATTAGGAGTTTCAGGCTTGAACGCTATTATAGACCAAGCGGATGGGGTAAATCCTATGACTTATTTTAATGGAGCGATAGTACCCACCGTCCAAACCCTACCAGCAACGGAGATAACATAATGAACACTCTTATTAGGAGGGTAGTTAAATGATTATAGATCTGTTAGGTCGGTTACTCGACCGCATAATGAACCAGGATAATACGCATACCTTTAACCGTGCCACGGACAGCCTTGAAGCTATTTCGAACGCTATTGCTATCGGACCCGGAACGGGTTTAGGGATGTTTGGTATTGTTGATGCCACTCAGGTAGCAAGTGCGATTACAGTCATTACCAATAACCTCCAAAACGTGCCCAACGACCTTCTCGAAGGGCAATTCTGGATGCAGGTTATTTACAACACTAGTGCTCCCGGCACCGCTCCCGAGGGAGAAATCAGGCGGATAACAAACTTCGTTCAGGGTGGCGCTCTACAGACTTTCACCATCGATGCTCTTACTGCCAATGTGGAAGCAGGAGACATGGTAGCCATATTCCACGAGTCTCTTTTGCCCACTGAAATACTGGCTCGGGGCACTCTGGATACCAGCTCAGCAACGGTGCCCGAAGACAGCACCCGAATTGAGGCCCTTGACTATTTCAAGGGTTGCCTATTGATGACTACCGCCGGCGCTGTAAGCTTTCAGCCCCGGCGCATTGTCACTTCCAGCGCGGCTGGTATTTTCACCCTTGACCCAAATAACCCCTTAACTGGAGTGCCAGGCCTTGTTGACTATATCATTATCGGTGGTCAAACAGAGTTTATCCCTGGAGTAGATGGAGCTAATAACAGAACACCCTCTGATGTGGTCGGGGGTAAAGCTGATACTCCCATCTATACCCCGGATGCGGCTTCCTCAGTAATCCGCTATCTCAAAGGCATACTGCTTTCTTCCAGTATAGTTGCAGAGCCAACCAACAAACTCATAGAGTCATGGCAGGACCTGCTCATTGACGCTAATATCTGGACAGTTATTGACCCGGCCACCGGTATACCTTGGACACCACAGGTATCAGGTGCCTTCCTTTACAACGTAGTGACGCCCAATGCCAACGAGGTAGCCCGCATGAGGGGTAATCACTGGTGGGTCCAGAACTGGAACACCCCCAATCTCAACCTGATGGTGAAAAAACTGGTCATGGAGTTCGAGCTGGTGATTGGTGTCCCTGCCAACCTGGATAACACCCTGTGTTTTTTCGGCCTCCTGCCTTCGGCGGTGGCTACCAGGGCGACAAACAATATCATCGGATTCGGTCTGGCCGCAGATGTGCTCCAGACGATTACCGACTCGGGAGGCGCCGAGACTGTGGACACAGCCTTCGGCGAGACGCTGACCAACCATAACAAGTTCCGAATTGAGGTCATCGAGAGTGCAGTCAGGTTCTATCTCAACGAGGTTCTGATTGCCACCCACGCGGCCAATGTTCCGACGGTGCCAATGCTACCTACCTTTTACTATGACACCGAAGCCGGCGGCGCCTGCGCATTGAGCCATGGTATAATTCGAGTCTGGCACGAAATGGTAGAGAGGTATTAAAATGGGCGAAGACTTTGGTAAAGAAATAAGAAACTTAATCCATACCCGGGTAGCGGATGTTGACGATAAGGTAAGCGGTATCCTGGTTCAGGTGCCGTTCTTTGTCGAGATGGATACTATCGTCAACGATGTCATCACCTTGTTTGCGTTCGACGCTCTTGGAGCAACCATCCGGGAGGTCTTTATCAGTTTATACCTCCCACTCCACGCTACCGCCACCTTCACACCCACGTGGGAAAAGACGAGAGCAAACGACTTGATAACTTTTGTCACAGAGCTTGACCCAACCCTGAACGCCATCGCCACACCAGGGGCCAATGCTGTCTACAGCTATAAGTTGGGAGAAATAGCCCAGGGACTACAGGGGCGGCTTAGGTTAGCACAATCCAATCATGCCGGAGTGGTGACCGTGGACGCCTTCGCCGTCGCTCTGATGGAGCTTTAGGAAGGAAAGAATGTCAGTCTTTAATGTGGATTTAGTCATGCCGACTCATCCATTTTGGGGCCACTATGTTGATGAACACCTACATCATCAACAGTTTATTGCTCCGTGGGGTGCCGTTCCTATTACCCTGACTGCAGGAGCCATGTGGGTGCTGGGCGTTTTCGGCGCCGACATAATGGCCAACGGGTGGGGAACACAAATATTCGATATTCACTGGATATATGTTTCCAACGCTTCGGCTAACGCAACGATGGACTTCATAATCTACGCCGGGGCTGATGATGAAGAGTGTGCCCGCGCGACAATGACGAGAACTGGAGTGCAGACAAACAGTTTTCAGGGTGCCTGCCAGTCAAAGAAAATAATCGCCGGCAGCCGAATCCGGGCGAAGATGATGTCGGAAAATGCCGGGCAAACAGTCGATATTAAATTGGGTTATCACTTTTATTAAGGGAGTTATAATATGGCAATAGATTTGATGAAAGCGCCGTTTCCACTGACCTACCGGGAGCTGTGGCTTCCCAGGGGAATTAAAGACTGGGCAGGACCGCTGCCGAGCTCAAGATATAACGGCCATGAGGTGACTTTTACCGGAGCTCGCCGTGGCACTACCTGCGATGGTGTTCATTTCACAGGTGCTAATACAAGCAATATCAACTGTGGGGCAATTCATGATAACGCTGCCAAGCTGTGGATTAGCTTCAGGTTTAAGCTGGACCAGCCGTTTGCCCCTGGCTCCCCTACTCAAAGGCTTTGGGCTAAGCTGATAGATGGTGACAACCGAATACGCATTTTCCTTGACACTGGGACTGGGAAATTATGGTTCGGACTAAGAACAGCAGCCACCACTCGTTTCAATATTGCTGCTCAAGATGGTGGAGCCGACATAGATAGTTGGGAAGCTGGGAGATGGTATCATGTTCTAGCTTCTATATCAGATACTGTTGGGATAGGGAGATTTATAGTAGATAATGGAACAATAGTGCTAACGAACGATGTCAACCCTGTTCAAAATGGTGGAGATTTCGTGATAGGCGATGAAGACGACCCGGGCGGCGGCTCTGGCTTCGAAGGCGTTATTGCTGACGTTTTCTGTGAGGAAGGAGTTGACCTCACCGCTACCCAGGAAGAAGACCTCTACCGAGGAATTCCACCGGTCACTGTGGACAATGAATGGCTACTCGATGAAGGTAGAGGACCTACGGCTTACGACAGAGGCGCTGACGGCAATAATGGCGCCCTGGATGCCGCAGGATTAGCCGCCGTGCCTCCGACTCTCGGCTGGTCCTGGGGACGAGTTAAACAACCGGTAATCAGCTTTGATGGGATAAATGACCACGGGCAGAGCTCTGCGGGGGTCGATGTTTCCGGCGCGGTAACCATCGTCTGGGCGGGGAAGTTAAAGGCTATCTACGATGGTGTGTCTGATGACCACTATCTTGTAGAGTATTTCATCGACAATACTAACCATTACCAGATAAATTACAATCTTATCACGGGAGATATGAGATTCCTCTGCGTTGCTGCAGGCACTTCTGTCTTTGCTGACCTCACTGCTTTCCCTATTGTGATAGACGATTACGCCATATTTATCGGCACAGTAACGGCCGGCGGAGTTATCAAGCTATTTGCCAATGGTATCCTGCACGAGACCGGCATCGGACTGCCGGCCATAGCCGGCGGGGGAATGACGGCCTACATTGGAGCGGAAGATACCCCGGCATACTGGGATGTTAGTAAACCCCTCCTGGTAGGACTGATTGATGGTGCCTTTACCGATAAGCAGGTCCTGGCCTACTCACGCTGGCTTGATAGAGTATTTAATTTGGGGGTGGTCAAATGACATTAGCATTACCGGGAGCTCCTTTCCCCATAACTTATAGAGAATTATGGCTGCCACCCGGGATAAATGAGAATGCCTCTTTGCCTACTTCAATTGAGGGAGGGCATGGCCTGACCCTCACAGGAGCCAGGAAGGGCACTACAGTTGATGGGGTTCACTTCACTGGAGCTGTGACCTCTAATATCAACTGCGGGGCGATACACAATGCCGCAGCGAAGCTCTATATTAGTTTCAGGTTCAAGCTGGACCAAGATTTCTCTAGTGCCTCCGGAGCTGATTTACGTCTTTTCGGGAAATTCGTTGGTGGTGCCGATTATATTCGAGTTTATCTTGATGCAGCAAACGGTGCATTAGTTTTGGCTTCTATTGTTGGGGGAGTATGGCATTT
>SDBU01002621.1_pt1 | contig 23707 bp, 19 predicted proteins | sample 2277071 | NCBI WGS metagenome assembly SDBU01 (sample SAMN10397929, study PRJNA504765) | marine sediment metagenome | isolation source: marine sediment core GS08_GC12, 126 cmbsf | place: Arctic Ocean: Gakkel Ridge, Loki's castle | collected 2008 | reverse complement strand
GTCCTCGACGTTCGATCCAAGCATCACGGCCGAACTACTGCTCAGCGCCGCGAGTGAGTTGATCGACGAGAAGCCAATCCTCCTCGTTGACGGTGGCGTTGAGAACTTCAACAGTGCCGTTGATGAGTTGGTCGATTCTGGGCTCCTCCAGCGGCTTCTCGCCCAGACCGACATCTCGTTCTCCAACTCGCTCATCGAATCCTGGTGGCGAACGCTCAAACACCAGTGGCTGTTCCTGAACACGCTCGACACGGTCAGCAGGCTCGAGAAGTTGGTCAAGTTCTATGTGGATGAGCACAATACGCGCCTTCCCCACTCCGCGTTCCGTGGTCAAACCCCTGACGAGATGTACTTCGGTACAGGGGGCCGCGTTCCAGATGAACTCGACAACGCCAAGAAGGTCGCACGCCAATCTCGGATGAAACTGAATCGCGAGACATCGTGCCCAATCTGCCAGCCATCAGAGTTGATTGCCAACTGACGACGAACGCCGCACACGAAGTAGGGCTTCTGCCACTCGTTGAGGTCACTTCAGAGGAAGCTGCGTGTGGCCTCGATAATATGGAGTCTCGTCTGCGTCCTCGCCTCATCAAGAACCGTTCGGCTCAGGCACCGTCCCCGATCCGCGCAGGTGTCTTCCCCGTCACGGCCCTCACGCAGCTCGATTGGCGAGAACTCGCGCATGAAAGTCCAGAATGTTCCTGTGAAGGGGGCAAGGGGCGCAGGCGCCCCGGCGCGCCCGCACAGGAATGCCAGCCTGGCTGGACGTCGCCCCGGTGTCCTTCGTGATCGGCGGATCCGAATCGTTTCCCGAGAACGGCGGGAACATGCCTCGCACGACATGCTGCCGACCATGACATCCCTGGGTTGGTGAACAACGCCTGCTGGCTTGCCGCGCTGTCTGTCGCCGCACTTCCCCCGCCGGCCCACGAGTCGCGGGGAATGGGACCCCCGCCCCGCGAGGCGAGCAGCGGTGCGCGTCGTGCCCGAGTCGTGTTTGGCGGGCCTCACTCCTCATCTAACGCAAGCGCCCGCGCATGGAACAAGGAACACGTGACCAAGGGACCCGACGTGATGACCCGGGGTGGATAGTCTCCCTGCCTACTCGTAACGAGGGGCAGGCCCCTGGATTGGCTTTTCCGGCCTGATTCAAGGTGCCCGGACGCCGGCTTCGCCCCACGTCGCATGTAGTCACCCTGGCGAACACCGGGCCAGTGCCCGCCGAGATCCCATTGGGACTCATATTGCTCAGTTTAACATGCCCCTTGATGCGGACCCCGGTGCCGGGCAGCGGACCGGTTCCCACCAGTGCAGTTTATGCACGCGATGCAGTCTCAGAGCCAACGCTCGCCTAAATTCGGCGGCTAAGCCCGCGCGCATGGGGTTACGCCACGACGACCTCCGGGTTCCATGCCCGACGACCTCGTCAGGCAACCAAGATTGCCCAGTTTAACAAGTCGTAGGGCCGGCCGCTTCTGCTGTCGGGCTGGGGGAAACCCGTTCTCTCCGCCCGGTGCAGCTATCCGCCAGAGGCCATGGTAGCTCCGATACGCGACAGACGTTCGAACGATACGCGTAGTGCATTATTCTGCATTCTGCGGCGATCACGTATTTGTCGTTGAACGCATGAACGCGCCGGACGCCTCAAAACAAGACGAGCCACGCGCGTTCCGAGTACGGCTAGAAAGACCGCGTTTGGTCCGAGCGGCCGTTCCGGGGCGGTAGCGAACCCAAACGCCTCACTACGAGCGGGCACGACCGAGCCCATCAATTGGCTCTCCAAGCTCAGGTCCGACGAGAGCCCATCCACCGCCAGATCCCACACCCGCCACAATTCATGGTGATGCGCGCCAAACCGGCGCAGAGCTTCCACAGAGCTTCTGCACCCGGGGGAGCATGCCAGCCGTGACGAAGCACGGTTTCGGATTGGCCCGCTCTGGGTTACCATCCGTTGGATTCATCCGGCACTCTGAGCGAGGAGCCGTCGGCCGGGCTAGGCCGTCCATGCCCGGCGGGCTCCGTGTCGACTGTGGGCGGTATGCGAATGACAACTACGAATGATGGCTCCTCGTCGCCCTGGAGCATTGCGCCTACGAGGAGCGGCGGCGAGCACTGACGACACGTGCCTGATGAAGGCAACTCGTTCAGCGTAACAGCCAACAGGTATCAGCATCGGTTCAGTGCGAAGAGCCACACCGTGCAGTAGCGGAGTAGTTGGCCAGCGTAACGAACGCCGGATTGCGTCGATGTATCGAGGGTTTCGACTCCGAATGACAAATGTCTCGCTGGAGGCCACACAATGCTCCCGAAGCCAGTTAATGTGTTTTGTGCCTACGCGCATGAGGACGAATTACATCGGGATCGGCTCGCCAAACACCTCGCGGTATTCGAGCGGAATGGACTACTTACTCTCTTTCACGATCGTAGGATCGAGCCGGGGACCGATTGGAATGCCGTGATCGCCGCGGAGCTGGAAACCGCCGATATGATCCTGTTGCTCCTGAGTGCCAGTTTCCTGGCTTCGAACTACTGCTGTGGGGTGGAGTTGCGGAGGGCGACTGATCGTCATACAGCTGGGCACTCTCGAGTAATTCCGGTCATTTTGACAGATTGCCCTTGGGAGGCATCGCCGATAGGGCACCTCCAGCCAATTCCCCGCGATGACAAGCCGTTGGTTACACGGCGCAACCGAGAGAAACGCTTCTATGATGCGGCACTCAGTATAGTGGACGTTGCAAAGACGCTGCCAAGGCAACGAACAGGAACACAGACTCACACTCCTCATGCCACACCTATTCCATCGACTTCCGCAGCCATCTATGACGGCTTCGTGAGCTACGCCGAAGATGGGAAGGAGTGCGCCGAACAAGTGTCGAAACTACTTCACTCGTATGGCCTGCATATTAACGCCGTTCAAGGAGAGTCGATCCCCAGCCCTCCCGTCAGCAATCTTCCTGGGCCTATTCAAGACAAAGTCCTTCAGAGTCGCTTTTTCATACCGATCTTCACCGATGCATATGTAACGATGGCCAATTGTCCTGCTGCTCTGCGAGTCGCCCTCGACAATGAGTTGCAGATTGCTCCGGTATTGATTCCTAGTAGCACGACCCTCACTGCTCCAGCGGCGTCCAATTGGCGCTTCGCCGTGAGTATGGCGCAAGTGGCAATCCTGCACGATTGCCCATACGGAGACGTTCTAGCCGGACTTGCCCATACGGTAGCGCCATCTTCAGGAGTTGTGCCTAAGATTGTCGATCGTATGAGTGCGTCCCCGCTCCAGTGCGATCTTGAGCGGCTTGAGGAATCGCTCCAAAGCGACGGCGCCGCACAGAGAGCATCAATTCTCGCGTATTGCGCGTACCACTACGAAAGGCTCGGCATGGCACAGAATGCTAACACGTGCATTCAATCTGCCGGTGAATTCGTTGGCCGAGACACTTGCCCGGAGATAGTGAAAGAAGTCTCGTTAGTAAATGCGCAGCTTCAGATTGCGCGCAGGGAGTTTTTTGAGGCACGTGCGACCTTGACTGAAGCAGTCATGGCAACTCATCAATGGGACGAGCACGTGTCTCCTCGCTTTCAATCGCCACAGCTCCGCAGTGGAATACTGGCGGAGATAGAAAAGGAGATCGGTCGCTCTTTGGTAGACGAATCCCATGCCTTGCGAAGAACAGAAGGATCGACACTGCAGAGAAGGGATTTGCTCGAAGAGGCGTGGTGTCATTTCCAAATTGCCCAGGCGCTCCTGGATTCTGGCGCACCCGAGAGCGGCCGCATACTTGGGCAAGTGCTTGACGGGATTGGTACTCTGATGCACCACTATGGGACGCTCGAAACGGAGCGACGACTCTTCACGCGAGCCAGGATACCGGCCTTGCAGCCGACCATGCAACGGTTGGCAGGTGATCCACGCTTGCTTTTCGAGGAGGCGCGGAAGTACTTAGCTGAGAGCTTTCGTCATTTTACCAACAATTCGGACCGAACCGGTATGGGGTGGTCTCGATACCACCAAGCAGAGCTTCAACTCGATACCGAGAACCACGAAGTGGGGTGTCTTCGGGAATCGGAAGTCAAGCTAGTGGCGGCTCTCGAGGACTTGGAGCAGAATCGCCTTGGTTCGGGGCTTGTACATGTGCAGCTTTATCGCGTAAGAACTGAGTTGTTCAATCGCACGGGAAGCAAAGGGAAGAACGTTGAGGCGGCGAAGAACGCCAGCGCGCTGCGCATTCTAGCCGAGGGAGAGAGCCCAGCGGCCACGATCTTGCGAGACGTAATGGTTGATATGAAGATACGGTAAGAGCGGAAGGTGTTTCCTTTATCTTGTCGCAGTGACGATAGCGTGTTGCATGCGTTGTCGCCGGCGCAGGGGTCTGGGATTTCTGCAACTGAGATGCTGCGGTATTGCGGCAGACGAGATATTCAAGTGCGTGATCAAGTAACATCGAGGGTCCGACCGACGTCCGAGCCATCGCTTCGAGTTGTTCGCCCGTACATGAATGAACGAAGACGCAGGAATGCTGCGCTCAACGAGGCCGAATACGCTGCGGCGGCTGAGACTCTCTCCAGCTATCCTCGCTTCGTACTCGTCGAACTGACTGAGAACTGCAACCTTCATTGCCCGATGTGTCGGCCTGCTCGCCGGTACGAGGCTTCTCGGAATCTACCATTCCATCTGTTCGAAGAGATTGCCGAGACGCTTTTTCCGTACGCAGAACTGGTTGATCTTCGCGGTTGGGGCGAAAGCCTAATCTATCCCGATATCGTGCACGCAATTGAGCTGGCGGCCAGCTATGGACCGCAACTGAAGATCTACACAAACCTGACAGTCTCGAACAGTAATATACTTGAAGCGCTAATGCGCCACAAGGTGATAACTGCCGTCTCTTTCGATGCTGCTTCTTCGAAGTCCTTTTCGCGCCTCCGTGGCGGGGCGAACATCGACACGGTTCGCAAGAATCTCGAACGACTTATCTCTCTCCGCGATACACTCTTGTTACCTCCTCAGTTCGTCTACTTCTCGGTAGCTGTACAAGAGGCCAACTTGGGCGAGATTGCCGACATTCTACAGATTGCATCGGATTCGGGGATCTCCCTTGTTAAGCTGTTTCCCCTTTGTACGTCGATCCTTGATCCAAATCATCCGTTTCGTCACCAGATGCGCATCCAGTCACTCTTGGATGATGTTATGGCTGTCGCCAGTGCCCTGCGTATTGACGTCCAGCTGGGAGCGGCGCTTCATCCTTCGCTTGTTAGACGTAGCGCCCTATTCGACCGGTGTTCGCATCCGTGGACGCACTGCTGCGTTACCCACGTTGGTGGCGTCGGATTCTGTGATCACTTGATCGGTCTGCCTCATTATTCTGTCGGCTCCCTCAAGGTTTCTCGATTTCGCGAGATCTGGAACAACCTGCACTTTCGAAGCCTCCGTCGCCAGCACAGAGAGGCGCCGGACCACATCAGTGGCCAGTACTCATCCTGTCGCTGGTGTTATCGATTCCGATACTCTGATACTGAGCACTGGTTGCGGCCGTGTGAATCTGCTCGCTCGGTCGCCACGTGGTGCGGTGAGCCGCTCTATCAGCTTCACGCCCCTTCATCTGAGTCTCAAGATACGGCGCTTACATTCCCATGACGACACCTCCTCTCTTTCCAGATCTACTTGTGGCCATTCTCACGCACAATGGCGCATCGATGCTTGGCGCGTCCTTGCCGATCGTAAGGGCAAGCGTTCCGAACGAATACCGCATCGTGGTTATCGACAACGGTAGCACTGATGCTACAGCGAGTGTTGTGTCCTCCCACACGGGGGTCGACATGATTGCAACGGGCGCCAATCTTTCGCCGGGATCCGCATTCAACCACCTCTTGGCAACGGTATCGCCCGAGTCGGCCGTCGTGCGCCTTGATGACGACGTAGTCCCACTTCCCGGTTGGTTTGATGGACTATTGGACGGCGCACGCGCAGCTGACACTGGCGTGGCCGGCGGCACCCTGCTGTCAGCGGATGGCCAGTTGCAGCATCTCGGTGGTGATGCGCGGCACCCGGAAGATCCGGAGTTTGAAAGATGGTGTATTCACAGCAACACACAAGAAAGACCAAGCGGCACCTCAGCATGGGTGTCGGGTGCATGCATGCTGCTTACCCCTGCAGCACGCGCTCTCGTCCCACGATTCGATGAACAGTTCGGATTCTGGTTTGAGGACATCGATTACTGTTTTTCTGTCCGCTCTTGCGGTCTTCATGTGCGCCATATTCGCGAGGCCGAGGTCTATCACTTGAGTACCGGGAATGCGATCGCCGCCCCGATAGTACAAGACTCCCATAGCCGGTTCTTGTCGAAATGGCGATCCTCCGTGCATTTATGGGGTATGTAGATTAGTGGGTCGATGCTTATGCAATGTCGCGAGACTCGTTCATCGGTCCTGACTCACGGGCTACTTAGAACTTTGTGAGCACGATAATGACACGACAAGGGCGTTTGCTAATTCACCACAACTGGTATTATAGCTTCTCAACCGTTGCACGAACAACAGGAGAGTATCTGAGCCGATATTTCAGTGACGTCGCATATCTAACCGATCTTCCGACGCCCGCAACGTGCGATGCTGACGTTGTCATCTACATTCACGACACACTGGATCTGTTGACCAACGGCGCGGCGTACCGCCTCCGTGGCCGCAATGGTACGGTTGCCTGGTCCGATACCTGCTTGATATGTCCCCCCGGGGAGCATCTCGCTCCGCTCGAAGACATGATACACGTAGTAGCATCCGAACACAATTTTTCCACGTTTCGCGAACTAGGCGTCAGGGGATTTATCCATCGCCCATCGTGCGATGCCGCCGTTGATTCTACGAATGCGAAGGCGCCATACGCCCGCACGTACATCGCTGCGCTGGGGTACAGTGATTGGTCGGATCGGAAGAACTTCAAGCAACTTGCTGCCCTTGTTGACTCATGCTCACTCCCTGTACGCGCGATCACGAACGTCGAAGGTCCCTGGGAAAAAATAGAGTACGCATCTCTGACTGAGCACAAGAAGTACGAGTTCTTGGCGAGCGCGCTGTTTCTCCTTTGGCCCTCTGGGGCCGAGGGGTTTGGCATGCCGCCCATGGAAGCCATGAGCGTAGGAACGCCCTGCATCTTCAGTGACGTCCCAGCCCACAATAGTTTTGCAGTTGGTTTCCCAATCCGAACGGCTGGCCCGCCCCGTGAGGTCACAGGTCATCACCCCGATGGACGCCCCTTGATGGCACGCATCCACAATGTAGATATCGATGACGGTCGGCGAGTGCTGGATCTTGCCTGCCAGCTTCCCTCGAACTTGCGGCGCGTGTTTGAACTGGAGTGCCTCCAGAAGAGCCGGCGATTTCGGAGCGAAATCGTCATTGAGCAGTTGTATCGTCTCTTCCTGCGCCTACTTCAGCCAGTCGCAACGGCGGCGGAAACGCAACGGTAATGCACATAACCAACGACTACTCACATCTTTCGCCAGAGAGCAATTACGGTGCTCGTCTCGCCGTGTCGATTGTCGTTCTGTACCGAGATCGGCCGGACCTTATTGCGTCTCTCTTCGCATCCATAGGCGCGCAGCAATATCCGCATGCTTTGCTGGAAGTCGTGATTATTGATGATGATAGCAATAGAGCGCTCGCGGCTGGCCAGCTAGAGCTTCTTCGCGACATCAGGTGCCGCGTCAAGCATGTGCCGGACCATCGGACATACCGATTATCCACGCTACGGAATATTGGCGTTGAGTTCGCCTGCGGAGACGTTGTGGTGTGTGTCGACCAAGACGTTATCTGTTCGCCGATGTTCATTGAGTCGCACCTGTCATGGTTTCACGTGGATAGGGCAGTCGCTACATTTGGCCTTCGGCGGTTCATAGATACCCGCGCCTTCATGGATCCTCCGCCGCACACCTATCGCCAATGCATGGAGCTGCCCGACGTGCGAAGCGCATCAAACGGGCAGCGGATCGGCGACGTACGGAAGCGTGAACTTGAGGATATTCTTACGCATGCCGCTCCATATAATTGCTTTCACGGCTGCAACATTGCATTCTGGCGCGATGATGCAATCAACATAGGTCTCTTCGACACTGCCTTTAACGGCGGGTTCGGGTATGAGGACATAGAGTTTGGTAGTAGACTGTGGCAGGCGGGCGCCTTCATCGTGTTTGAACAGCAAGCCATTGTGCTGCATCAGGAAAATGACGTCATCACCTACGAATTCAGAACAGAGTACGGCTCGCGTAATCGACGCTTACTGTTTCGGCGGTGTCCAGCGCTTAAACAAGTGCGGCAACAGTACTCGAAAGCGGCAGATACTGGAATCACCATGCGAAGAAGCGGAGCACGAAGTGACCTCCCATCCTGAACGCCAATTGGTCAGTGTCGTGGTTCCTGTACGGTCACGTGCCCCGTACTGGAGGCTCTGCCTTCAGTCGCTGGCTCACCAGCATCGATCCGACACGTGTGATATGGAGATCCTCGTAGTAATAGTTGATAACGGTGCGATTGACCTAGCTGGCGGGTTGGTGAATAATGAACGCGTTCGCATAATTACTCCGGAGCGCACGCTTGCGGCTGCGGAGGCGCGAAACATGGGCGCTGCGCATGCAAGGGGCGATGTTTTGCTATTTAATGATGATGATGTACTGTGTGCACCGGACACTGTGCATACTCATGGGCGCATACACGCACATCGTCCGGGAGTCGTGTGTCTTGGGTACGTCAACGGCATAGAGCTCACGCCGTTTGACGCACAACGCCGGCACCCAGCGTTCGCATTCCCGGGAAATGACGCCTCCGCGTTGATCCGCGAGCTGAGCGGAGACAGTGCGATAAACGATGTTCGCGCGGCGTTCTCACGGCCAGATTCGTCCGTGTCGAGGGTCATGACGTTACCGTGGGCGCTCTGCTGGACACTCAATACTTCAATTCGGGCGTGCTCCTTTGTTCCATTTGACGAAAGTTTCGAAACGAAGGGATCGGAGGATTTGGAATGGGGGTATCGCCTGCATAAGTCTAAGCACGAATTCTGGCTTGGCCCGCAGTCGCAAACTTGCCATATTCCCCATCCACGCGATCGAGTGGTTGAAATGGAGGTTGATCGACGGAACGTCCGAAGGTTCTTGACCAAATGGCCAGACCTAGCAGTGGAAGCGCTTGCGGCATTTGATTGCCTTCATGCTGAGGCAATGCATACCTACATGCAGAAGATTGCCGCTCTTGACATTGAACAACCGGACGCCCGAGAGATAGCACGAGGACTGCAGTTGACCGTGGATGGTCCCATCGAGAGGCTACTTCTGATTGGGTTTCAGGCTAAGGCCAATGGTTGTCCAGGTATCGCCACTGCCAGGATTGATGCTCGTGGCGAAATCGTACGTACCGGCATTGTCCTTCCCTTGCTCGGTGCGTGTCTCCCGTACGGGGACAAGGAGTTCGACTGCGCTGTCGTTGGGAGTGTATCGCAAATCTTGCCAGAAGCTCTGCTATGTCGAATCCTCCAAGAGGCGCTTCGAGTAGCGCGACACGTACTTGTCTACGTGCCGGAGGTTGCTCTTGATGTGCAACGGGTGAATGCTCCAGAACGCGGGGTGCCGCGTCCTTATTGGTGTAAGAGGTTTTACTTCAGTGATGAGTTGGAGGATTTTGCGTTCTGCAGCAGCCGAACACTACGCCATGGAACCCTCGTGAGTGTGCAGTGGGCGCGGTCCATGCAAGGGATCACGTTCGGCCACGATGCGTGGTGTGAGCGCAAGGAAGCTGTGACTCGTTGCAGTGAGGTACGTGATGGAGAGGGCTGACTACGTCATTGTCGGTGCCGGTCTCACAGGATGCGTAATTGCACGGCGCCTTGCCGATGCTGGGCGAGATGTCGTAGTGCTTGAGCGGAAACCACACGTAGGGGGAAACGTCCGCGACTACCTGCATCCATCGGGAGTCCGGATCCATGCACACGGGCCACATTACTTTAGAACGTCATCGGATCGTGTCTGGCGCTTCGTGACAAAGTACGCTAAGTTTTTCAACCTAGCGGCCAAGGTCTTGACGCTGGGACCAAGCGGGCTGGTACCTTGGCCAGTGCGCCGTAGTTACTTAAGCGACACGTACGGTCACGACTGGGCGCCAGGATTTTCTGGATGCCCGAGAAACTTCGAGGAGGCGGTCTTGGCTCGCATGCCGACGCGGGCGTACAGGACGCTAATTCAGCCCTATACAGAGAAACAATGGGGTGTTGGAGGTCGCCAGCTCAACATATCCCTGGCCAAAAGGGTCTTCGTGCGCTCCGACGATGATGAGAGACTTACGCCAAGGGCAAAGTACCAGGGCCTACCGTGCGATGGTTATGCTGGCTTGATCGACAGAATGCTGGGTGGAATCCCAGTGCGCTTGGATTGCGGCTTCTCGAAACAGGAATCTGGTGCGCACGCTAAGCGCCTGTTGGTGTTCACAGGTTCAATCGACGAGTTCTTCGGATGTGCGCTTGGACGTCTTAGATACCGAGCACAAGAGAGGCGATCAGAGTGTCTTGAGGGCGTGGCTCTTGCTCAGCCGTGTGTTCAGATAAACAACCCGCTTCATTCGGAGGGACCCCACATTCGAACGATCGAATGGAAGCATCTGATGCCCAATGCGAATAGACAGCAAATCTTGGGTTCAGTCTGCACGCGTGAATACCCCTACACAGCAGCTACGTCTCTTGAGTACGAATACCCGTTTCCAGACGAATCAAATCGTCGATTGTATAACGCTTACCGGTCACAAGCGAGAACGCTGGATGGCGTGGTGATCTGCGGTCGTTTGGGCGAATATCGATACCTGGATATGGATCAGGCAATCGGGCGTGCGCTGATCATCGCCGATGGCATGTTGCGTGAGCGAGGATGCGGCCTAGACCGGGCTAGAGTGAGCCCGGTGCTGCGTCAAAACAAACATGTTCAAAGGAGATGCCGTTATGGACAACAATCGCACGTCAAGTAACAGCGTTCGTGTCGGTATCGTTGGAGTCGGAAACTGCGCATCGGCATTGGTTCAGGGCGTTGAGTTCTATCGGCGCGCGTCAGGTATAGATGTGATAGTCGGGCTCGCCAATCCGAAAATCGGTCCATACGAAGTAGGCGATATTCGCTGGTCCGTTGCATTCGACATCGCCGCATCGAAGGTTGGAATGGATCTGGCCGACGCAGTTCTTGCGCCCCCCAATAATAGCAGGGTTTTCGTCGAGCTGGCTACCTTGGGAGTCGAGGTCCTTCGTGGTCCCACGATGGACGGCATCGGTGAGTTCATGCCGGCGTCGTTCAGAGAATCAACCGATGCCGTTGTGGACGTCGTCAATGCACTACGATCCACGAGAACCGATGTGCTTCTCCTTTATCTGCCCGTTGGGTCGGAGCGAGCGGCGCGCTGGTACGCAAATTGTGCTATCGAGGCGCACTGTGCCGTTGTGAACTGTATTCCCGTGTTCTTGGCATCCGATGAATCGTGGCAGCGACGCTTCGAGAGAGCTGGGCTTCCGATTGTTGGGGATGATGTCAAATCGCAATTCGGTGCGACGGCTTTGCACCGTGCCCTCGTGGAGTTGTGCGCGAGCAGGGGATTGCGGATCCAGCATACCTATCAGCTGAACGTTGGAGGCAACGCGGACTTCTTAAACATGCTTGAACGTTCACGCCTAGATTCGAAGAAAGCCTCAAAGACTAATGCGGTTGTGAGCGTACTCAAAAACGGACTCCCTGAGCAATCCATACACGTAGGTCCCAGTGATCATGTTCCTTGGCTGGGCGATCAGAAGATCTGCTTTTTGCGAATCGAGGCATCGGGGTTTGCCGGGATTCCAGTCGCATGTGAACTCAAACTTGATGTCGACGATTCACCAAACTCAGCTGGCGTAGTCGTAGATGCCATTCGTTGCGCGAAGCTCGCCCTAGATTGCGAAGTAGGCGGTTGTTTGGCAGGCGTGTCGGCTTGGTGCATGAAGTCACCACAACGACAGATGCCCGATAGCGAGGCGAGGCTAGAAATGCACGCCTTTATCAAGACCTGCACCGAGATGATGGCGACTCCTGAGCATTCGCGAGGAGGTTGACGGCCTGCCGTACGATGAAGAGCTACACCGGCGCTGGCATGCCGAGAGAGCCAAGGTATGAACCTAGGGAATTGGTTGCCGCGCGTGAAGAGCCAAGTAGTCAGTTCCCGGCGCAGCGCCGCCGCGAGGTGCCTGACATCTACACCCCCTCTTTGCTGGGGCGGAGGGAATGATACGCCCCGCCCCGGGTCCAACCTACGGGCCGGCGAAGCCGGGCCCTTCCTGTGCCGCGTGCGGCGCACCGGCCTCGACGGCTCGGGTCGGATCTGGCCGCGGTGGACTCGCTGCCGATCTCCGGGGTCAGTGCCCGACGAGCCTACGACATGACCAAGATTGCCCAGTTTAACGCACGATGAGGCCACGAAATCCGAACATTCGGTAGGGGAGTCGGGCATTCACTCCTCATTGTACCGAAGCGGGACACCGACGCCTGCTCAAGGGCCCCGGAGCGGCCACGCGCGAGTGATCCGAGAACCCGCGTGAATCGCTCGCGCCAAACGGGTCGGCGGGAACGTGGGGTTCTGAACATCGGGGGCGGCGAGACTCGTAAAAGACCTAGCCCAGACCCAGTTTCTTGGCCCAGTTTCGCTTCCGGATTGTACCGTGCGTTGATATACTTCATTGAGGAACCTTTGTATGGGAAGCGCACCTCAGTGGCGTTCTCGCCCTTTGTTCGTCACCAGCACATTCCGCGACATGCAACAGGAGCGGGACCACTTGGTTAGCGTGGTGTTCCCGGCTCTTGAGGAGAAGCTACGGGCGCGATTTCATCACCTCGAACCCATCGACCTGCGGGTGGGCGTTGAGATCGTGTCAGTGGATCAGGAGCGCGCGCGCGAATTGCTCGTGCTCAAGGTATGCCTCGACGAGATCGAACGCAGCCGCCCCTTTCTGATCGCGCTGCTTGGCGACCGCTACGGCTGGATTCCGCCTGAGGAGCGCATGCAGGCCGCCGCCCAGGAGGTCGGCTTCCAGGCCGATCTGCGTGGCAAGAGCATCACGGCCCTGGAGATCGAGTTCGGGGTTCTGGGCAGTGCCGACCAGAAGCGTCGAACGCACATCTACCTACGGAACCCGCTGCCATACAACACGATGGACCCGGCGACGGCGGCGGATTACAGCGATAAGCACAACCCGGCCCCCGGCGCTGCCGAGGCCTGGGAACGGCAGGACGCGCTCAAGACACGCCTCAAAGGCGACGCGAGCCTTGCAGGCCGAGTGCACGAGTACGACGCAACGTGGGACGCAAAAACAGGTCGCGTGAGCAGGCTGGATGCCTGGGGTCTGCAGGTTGTCGAGCACGTCTGGGATGATCTTGAAGTGGAGACGCGCGAACACCTGGGGCGCCAGGACGTGCCCTGGCAGGAGCAGGAGCGCCTGGCGTTACAACAATTTATCGAGCAGCGGAGTCGGAGCTTTGTCGGGCGTGAGGATATCACCCGGGCCCTTCTCGACCTGTCCCACTCGCAGGCCGCGGAGGGCGCCTCGTGGGGCATGTGCATGACAGGACCGCCGGGCAGCGGCAAGAGCGCCCTGTTTGCGCACGTTTCGCGACGGCTGGCAGAGCAAGGCGACGTGCTGGTGCTGGCGAACGCGCCGGGTGCGGGCACCCGGTCTACGCGAATCGACGCCATGCTGGGGCGATGGGTCGATGAGCTGGCCAAGTGCATCGGAGCAACCGATCCACTCACCGACGATTCTCCCGCTGAGGAGATCAACGAGCGCTTCCGCGAGTTTCTGTCGCGGGCCGAACGAAAGCAGCGCGTTGTCGTGCTGATCGACGCCCTCGACCAATTCGAGGCCACGACCCGTGCCCAGTACATGACTTGGCTGCCCGAGCCCTGGCCGCGCAATGCGCGCTTGATCGCCACCGCTATCCAGGGCACACAAGCTGAGGCCATGGCCCAGCGTTCGGGCGTGCGCGTCACGCCGCTTGAGCCCCTGGGGGTCGCCGAGGCCGTCGCCATCGCCAAGCGCGTGTACGAACGCTACCACCGCACGCCCAATTCCGACGTGCTGCGCGCCCTGATGAGCAGAACACGGGCGGACGGCACGCTGGCGGCGGGCAACCCGCTGTGGTTGGAGTTGGCGCTGGAGGAGCTCAACCTGCTCGACGCCGATGATTTTGCCCGGGCGGAGCGGCAGTACACCGGCAAGATGGAAGAGAGGCTGCACCAGCTGACGATGGACATGGTGCGTGATCTTCCTCCAGACGTGGCGGGCCTGTATGCGAAGATGCTCGAGAAGACCGAGAAGGTCTTCGGGCACAATTGGGCGCGCGCCTTCGCAGAAGTGATCACGGTGAGTCGCCGCGGCTGGCGCGAGCTGGACCTGCGCGTCCTGCTACCCAGGCTCTCGGGGGGGCCATGGGACAACCTGAAATTCGCATCACTGCGGCGCGGGTTCCGGGCCCACCTGGTCAAGCGCGGCACGGCCGAACAGTGGGATTTCTGCCATGCGCAAACGCGCGAAGCAGTTCGCAGCCGCAGCCTCGGCGATCCGCGCGGCTGTTCGAGAATGCACGCCGAAATCGTCGACCACCTGGAACAGCTTCCGCGGAAGGATCCCGTTCGTCAGTCGGAGATCATGTTCCACTGCATCGGAGCCAATGATCCCGCCCGAGCTGCCGCTGCGCTGACGCTCACGCTTGGCCACCATGCCTACAAAGACAAGAGCTCCATCGCCCCCATTCATTCCCTTTCCGACAGCATTCTCCTAAATGGCCAGTCGGGCATCGAGTGGGTCGTTTCGCTGCTTGATCAACCAGGGCTGGATGCGTCCGAAGTTGGCCACATCAGCGAGCTGATCTACTTCGATATGCACTGGGACCTTCACAAGCGCGGGTCAAATTCCCAGGCCATTTCCCTGCTTGAGGCGACCGCGACAACGCTGGAGCGAATCCAGCAGAGACTGGGGCCGGGAAGCGATCCAGCGGACCCCGAGAGCGCTTCCCACCTGGCGCACATCTACGATAAGCTCGGAAAGCTATACGGAGAGCGGGGCAATCCAAGCACGGCGCTCGTGAATTACAGGCGCGCGCTAGCGTTGAAGGAGCGCACCCGCGCGCCACTTAATCTGCCGCTGGGCTACGCAAAAGTGGCCCAGATGTGTCTTGCACTGGGACAGCCGCGCGACGCGCTCAAGTACGGTCAAAAGGCGCTCGAGCTGCAGTTACAGTTACACGCCTCGTTGCCGCCGCAACTGTCTGGCCCGAAGCTGGCAGCGCTCTACGTCGACCTGGGCGATGTCTATCGCCAGATCGGCGCAGCCGATTCTGCGGCGCGGCACTATGCCCGGGCGCTGCGCGTCTTCGACCCGGTGTTTCGCGCGGGTCGAGAATTACCGCAGCAGGAGCGTCCGGAAAAGCAGCTGGGCCTGATATTGGAACGGTTCGGATCGTTATGTCTTGGGGCGGGCGACCTAGCGGGCGCCTTGGTCTACTTCAGCAAGTCTCACCTATTGGCAGATGCTCTTTCGAAGAACCTCCCGGATGACCCACGTGTCGCTGATGATCTCGCCGTTGCATTGATGAAACTCGGCGATGCCTATGCTTCCTTGCGGGAATTCGAAAGAGCACAGCACTATTATGCCCGGGCGCTGACCATCGTTGATCGCCTCCTCGCCAGAGATCCGGACCGTGGCGCGGTGATGGCGCGCGCGATGACCTGCTGCCTTCAATTGCTGCACGCGTGCTCTGGGCGCGAATGTCATGCAGACGCGCTGGCCTATGGCCAGCGGGCTTTGACCATCGCCACACAGCTGCAACAGCGTGCGCCCGAGTCGCCCCGGTGCGCCGAGCATGTGGTACGTGCGTGTTTGAGTCTGCGTGACGTGTGCACGCGTATGAACAGGCCGAACGAGGCAGCGCAGTATCGACAGCGCTGTCGCGAGCTTCTGCAGAGCCTTGAACGGGGTACTCTCCCGTTTTCTGCGTACCTGGCCGGGCTGCGGCAGAAGCTCGAAAGGACGGACGAGTTCGACGGCTCGGCGGCCCGCGCGCATCCAGCCCGGACAGAAGCACAGAAGGCAGGTACGGGAGCCCCACTTCCACGGCCGTCTGATTCATTGGCGGGGCGGCCCGGGTCGACGGTGCTCTCGAAGATTGTGGACTTAGTCGATCAGGGCCAAGTCGATCAGGCGCTCGAGGTGTATCGGACCTCCCCTGCAATCGGGGCGACTTTGCTGCCGACTAAATCGGCGCATGATGATCTGAGGGCGGAAGTGTGGAGAAGCAGGTTGGACGCTGCCAACGGGCTGCGTGTGCTGGGCGATTCCGAAAGTGCTGTGGAACAGTACCGGGCTGCCGTTCAGGCCGCCGAGGAGTTGGTAGCGGAGGCTCCTGGAGACGCGGACCTGCAGCATGACCTGGGCGTCACGTATATGCGCCTGGGAGAGCTGCGGCTGGCCGCTGAAGATGCTTCAGGCGCCATGGATGCTTCTCGCACTTGTCTTCAGAGCCTTCAACGTCTATGTACAACTCGTCCGGTTGACCTCCGCCTGCAGCGGAACCTGGCCATAGCGCAGAGTAACGTTGCCGATGTCCTGCGGGCCAGGGGAAATCTCAAGGAGGCCTTCACGGCGTATCGCGCCGCCCTGGATACTTTTGAGCGCCTCGTTGAGCAGCATCCGGCAGACGAATCGTCGCTGCGAGCCTTAGCTGCGGGCCACGGAAAGCTGGGGCACGTGCTTCGGCTCATGGGTGACTCGGGCAAGGCGCTTCCAGCGTTCCAGGCAGAGCTGGCCCTTTTCAGGCGGATGGCAGAGGACGCTCCGCACGATACGGACTTCCAACGAGGTCTTGCGACGAGTCACAGCAACGTTGCCGATGCGCTTTTGGAGCAGGGCAACGCCGCGGCTGCACTTCAAGAGCATCAGGCTTCGCTGGCCGTGTTTGAGCGACTCGCCAAACACGAACCGGGCAACGCAGCGCTGCAACGCGACTTGGCTGTATCCTTCTTCCGACTTGCGGTAGTTGCCGATCAGACCGGAAGCGTGGCGGATTGTGATGATTACTCTCGCCGATGTTATCAAACCATCTTAGGAATGAAAAAAGCAGGTATGCAACTCGACCGGCTGCTGGGGGAACTATTTGAAGCACTCGTGCGTGACGGTGTGCCCTCCGGCCCAGCGGAGTTGCAGGCGGGGGATTTAGCGGCCGCCGGCACGGCGCGGAGTGCTCGACCTATTCCTGGGAGCGCAGCAAGTCCGCTCAAGGCAGGTGAGGAGCTGCGCCTTGGCTCGGATGCGGCGGCGGTTCTCACGGAGGTGCAGCGGTTGCTTGACGAAGGTAAGCCGCATGATGCCCTTTCTGTGTTGAACCGATGTTCCGTTGACACCAACGCTACTCGAAATGCTCGGGCCGTCTGCCTAATGCGAATGAAGGCGCCCGAAGTAGCAGTTGATATTCTGCGTGTGCTTGTGGAAACACCCAACAAAGTCAGCTTCCTAGGCAGCATCCCGGCCACGGCCAGGCTCAATCTCGCGACGGCGTTATTGATGACAGGCGACGTCTCGGCTGCGAGTTCGCTACTAGTGGAGACCCATCAAGACGAGGAGCCGGTCGTCGCTAGGCTGCGCGAAGTTATCGCAAGAGAGGAGCGCACGCCGACGTTGTGGCAGCGGGTTAAGTGGTGTCTTGGATGGAATACCAGGCGGCCGACAAGGATTGAGTTTCCACCCGGTCAGCTATAGCGAGATCTGTGCGTGGCCTATGCATCCGGCTCAGGGCAGAGTAGTGTGGTCGGTTCAAAAGTGGAGACGAACCGTCTGTTTGGACGGTGACAGGACATACTGTGCCTTTATTGTGGAAAGGACAGACTATGCCGACCTGTATGAACTGCAGCAGATGTGGGAATCGCGTCGCTGTGGCCGATATTATCCAGTCTCCGGATCCCAACTGTCCCGTGTGCGGAGGGCCACTAACGATCCCGGAGGAAAAGGCTCGTGCGGGAATAGGCGAGCTATTGGCAGATCGTTTAAACGAACTCAATAGAAGGCAAGGTACTGGCCGAGTGTGGAGCGCGGCTGTCGAAGGAGCGACGGAGGACGGGAGGAAGTCGAAAGCGAAATGGCGAGTGGTTGGTGCATGTGTACTAGCGCTGGTCATTGCTGGGTTAGTTCTATTGGGGGTTTGGTTTGCGTGCAAGTGATCGCGCGCGTCCACGAGTGACAGCGAGCAAGGGTTCAAAATGTCGAACGACCCCTTGTTCGCCAAGCCGCGCGGGTTCACGGGCACCGGCCCAAAATGTCGAGAGCCTGCCGGATTATTCGGGGGACACCGTCTTGAGTGATTCCCGGCGGCGCTGTGTCGATGCACGGGAGTGTGATGAGATCATCCGACATTGCGCGCACAGCACGGCCGCACTTGCCTGCGCTCGAAGATATGTTTCGTCGTGAGAGACAGCAAGGTCTCATGCCGCAACGCGATGGTAATGGCGCAGCAATCCGCCATGGAGTCACCCCGGCCGGCCCGGATAATCCTCCCTTGACAGCGCAACCGATTGTGCCCAAATTGTGGCCAAAATAGTTATGGCTTTTTGCGTCGCGGAGCCGACGCCAAAAGCCTATTGGACGGAGCGCTTGAGAGTGGTATGGGCATGGTCGGCGGTGCGTTGGGTCTGGTAGAGCGCAATTCGACGAAGGATTCGGAAGGCCGGGCTCAATGACGGAGTGTAGGGTCATGACACAGAAGATCCAGTTCGACGATTCTCGGGCTCGCAGCTTTCGCAAGCGTCTGGAGGTGCTTGCCTTCCGCTCCGACGATCCGATTTGCTTTCGCAAACCCTGGGGGGAACAAGATGTTCGGGGGGACGGGTGGGTGATCGTGCCTCTATCCGACACGGGGGAAGCGACCCAGGACGTATACGGGTGCGATGCGGATGTCTTCGCTGCAACCTATGAGCCTTCGCCGTCCCTGCGTCCGAACCGCTACCGGAAGACAGAAACGGTTCGGGCGTACCAGCCTGGTGACGCTTTCGAGGTCGATACCGTGCTTTCGGACGGGCACGTCGAGGTTCCGAGGTCCCAAACCGATTCCTACGACGCCTGGATCGTGCGCGCGCCGGGCGACGAGATCTATCCGATCGAGGATTCCGAGTTCAGGCGCACCTACGTTGAGGTCCTTGAGCGTACCGACGATTACCGGATTAGGACACGTGACGAGCACTGGGCAGCCGATGGCACGCCAAAGCGCATACTTGCGCTCGACGGAGGGGGCGTGCGCGGCATCCTCACGCTCGGCTATCTCGAGCGCATCGAAGAGCTCCTCCGGGCACGGTACGGCGGGTCAGAGGGCTTTCGCCTGAGCCACTACTTCGATCTCATCGCTGGGACGTCGACGGGCGCCATCATCGCTGCGTGCCTGGCCAAAGGGATGCCGGTCGCGGAAGTACGAAAGAGGTACGAAAACCTTGCGGGTCCAGTTTTCAAACGCTCCTTCTTTCGCCAAGGGCTACTGCGAGCCCGGTACACCGCCAAGCGGTTGAGGAAGCTTCTTGAAGACATCTTCGAGAACAACACGATGGGCAGCCTCGCACTGCAGACCGGACTCCTCGTTGTGGCTAAACGCCTGGACAAGGGCAGCATTTGGCCCATGTCCAACAACCCGGGGAACCGATTCTTTACCTCCGGGCCGGACGACTCATTCCTTTCCAACGAGGATTACCGGTTGCGGACTGTCGTTCGTGCGAGTACGGCCGCTCCGAGCTTTTTTACCCCCGAGTCCATCGAGATCTCTAAGGAAGGAGAACGACCGCACGGAGAGTTCGTTGACGGCGGTGTGAGTCCCCACAATAATCCGGCTCTGCTTGCGCTGCAGCTTGCAACTATCAAAGGCTTCGGAGCGGGTTGGTCGTTGGATCCCGACAAGCTTCTGTTGGTATCCGTGGGCACGGGCTCCGCCCAGCCCGGAACCTCCAAGAGCTGGTTCGCCGGCACACACGCGGTCAAGTCGCTTTATTCCCTGATGGACGACTGTGCGGAATCGGTTGAGACCATCCTGCAGTGGCTGTCAAGCAGCCCAACCGCTCGGCACATCGATGAAGCGATGAATGATCTCAAGCCAGACCTGCTGGCGGAGCGTCCCTTGCTCCACTACTTGCGCTACAACGTCCAGCTCAAAAGCGACTGGCTGAAGGAAAACCTCGAGAAGGACATGACCGACCGCGATGTCCGAATGCTGCACAAGATGGATCGGCCGAAGAACATGCCGTTGTTGTCCGAGCTCGGTGTTCACGCGGCAGAACGGCAGATAAAGGATCACCACTTTCCGCCTAGCTTTGATCTGGGAGGATGATGTGTAGGTGCCCGACGCTCTGGAACGCGGCGTTGACGCGAAATGACACGGAGTAGGAATAGCACAATGCGGGGAATGAGCGCTCAAGTCAAGGACATCTTCCTGATTCACACCAAGTCTTCACAGTTCTCCCGTGATCTCGTTGAAGAGTGTTCGCGTGTGCTGCAAGAGGCCGAGTATTCGGTGTGGGCGTATCGTGACTGGGAGTGGGCGCCAGACGAGATCGCCTATCACCCCCCCGTCACCGACATCCGAGCCTACGCATGCGGGGATCCCGACGCGTTCCGGCATGAGCGACCAAGTGATGTGGATCGGAAAACGCTACGGAGAATACTTGAGAATGCCCGGGTAGTCGCGGTGATTCTTCCCGAGGACGGTCGGCTTACATCTGGTGTTGCAGAAGAGCTGCGCATCGCCAGGCAGGCCCATTCATCCCACCAGGGTACTCTCGAACGCCCAACACTCCTTTGCTGCACGACCCATGAGTCCGCGGGCGTATGTGATTCGGTCCACGGAATGGCTTTCGCTGATCACGTCTCCCTCTGGAATGCCTCCAATGCGGACCGTCTGGGCGTGTGGTCGCCAGGGCAGTACCTTGCCTGCCGCATTGCGCGGCTCCGTCTGCTTCAAGTCATCGCAGGCATGAATGCCTCCGATGACATGGAACTGCGGATACAGATTGGGACGATTGAAAACCGGTTGAGCACAGAGATCGCCAGAGCCAAAACGCTTTGCGATTGCCTGGATAGCATTCCCCGCGACGAACGCTCTGCGCTCTTGGCGCAGATCCAGGCTGCCGAATCGCTGGCGGTTTTCTTTTCCTGCCTAGCCCACGAGTTGTACGGGCTCTGAGGCATCCAGGTTGAGCCAGGGTGCCATGCCAGGCGTGAGACCTTCTCTAATGAGGCCGCTCGATCATTCTATCACATTGGGCTACTGTGCCTGAGCTTCGTCCAGTCAAGGGTTCCGGGAGGGCATGACGGGCAACCGGTAACGCAGCCGCTTAGCGACCAAGAGGAGAAACATAACGCAGAAACCCAGACAACCGGCCTACCAATGCCTCTGCGATCAGCGTCTTCGTCAACACACGTTACGCACCGCCCCCACGATCGAGGCGGTGTTCCAACGCGCGACTTCGTCTGCAGCCTCCGCCACCACTGTAGAGATCTGTTGGGCACCCCATGGACACACCGCAATTATAGGCTTGACGAAATCCACTTTGGCGATCTGGATCTCCCGCTGGATCCAATCGCTATAGGTTGCGTACTTCCCCGCCATGATGAGGACCGCGTGACAAAACGAGATCCTCTCCTTGATTGCGTCTCGAAGAGCCTGCGCCGTGGGTGCATTGTGGACTGGATCATCTTTAGGGACGGAGTAGTTCCGGTACGAGAAGTTTGCAGCGGCGTCGAGAAGTCCGACGAGCTTCGCGTATGCATCACCGTACGACCACGAGTGGCTAATAAACAGATTCCTCGTTTTCAGGGTCGGCATCTATCCTCCTTTGCCTGGCCAAGAACATCCATCTGGTTTTTTCTCCGAATGAGTTAACTCCCTTTTCAGAGCGGTTTCTCGAAGACACCACCATTCCAATCATCGGTGGAGTTCCTAAGCGCATCTTTCAACTCGGTCCCATCTTGGGTCGCTCGGTCATTTGCCCTGGCGGTGCGAGCGTCTACTCTCTCTTTCAGCGAGTTAGTGCCTCTTGATTGCCTAGACGTTGCATCAATCATGCCTATCCCCGCTCCAAGAACGTGTGACGCCACTGTACGTTGTTGAATCCGGAGAGCCCCACTGACATCGGCACCATGGAGGTCGACACAACTGAACTCGGGAAGCTTCTCTTCGGTTTCCCGCCGCCGGTTCCATTCGGCCACGCCGTCAGGCCCACCTCTCAACAGCTTGATCGCCTCTTCACGGACCATGCCGCCATCATACGCGACGCCGGGCGGGGCTGCACGGAGGCAGGAGTGGAATAAGCCAACCGGGTCACTCAGGGGCTACCACGGGCGGCTCGCGGAAACCTACGGACAATGCATTAAGGCGGGCGGAACGCACCGGCTGTCACCCGTTGCCCCTCCGCACGTCTGCGAACCCCGCACCGCGTTGCGGCCGTCGTCCCCCGACCACCTGGGAATAGCCGGCGGTGTACGTTCGCATCACCGACGCAGGGGCCGGGGGTGCTGTTCCCCTTGCCCCATGTGGGGGCCTGGGCGGAGGGAATGATACCCCCTGCCCGAGTCGACGCCTGGGTGACCCGCGTGGGCTGGGGCCGAGTCTGCGTCGGTCGTGGATGCCGGCCGGGTCGGCCAAGTGCGAATCCTGCGTCTGCGGGTCGATGCGGACGTCCGCGGTCGATACCCGACCCGTACCAGGCGGACCCACAGCAAGCGAGTTCAAGTCGCACCGGACATTTGCAACCTTGGACGACCACAGAACATGGCGCCCGCCTACGCGCGTGCACGAGGAGATCCCTGGCAGTTGAACACCGAGCTTTCCATGCCCGGGCACCGAGGTATCTCGTATCACGTTCCGTGAGGATCGAGAGGATCGCGAGTATCTCTCAATCAAGCCCCTTCGTAGGCGCCGCAAGACGACGTTGGAAGCCGCCTCGGCCCCCTTTCTAACGGCAGCTGCCGTCTCTAAGCAACCGCTGGCTAGACGGACTCACACGGCTGGCTTAAAGTGATCACCTTGTGGCGAGGGCGCGAAGACCCCGCCATCAGAGGTAGCCGAGATCACGTGGCCAGCTTGGCTAGGCCTCTCTGGCCGGTGGTGCGACAGACCGTCCGAAGCGAGTAGACAATCGATGCCCAGGACCGACTACGTACATGACCCCCACGCACCCAAACCTAACACGTTGGTCCCCGCTGTATGTGCGGCAGTGTTTAACGACGATCGCAGGATCTTGTTGCAGAAGAGACGAGACAACGGCAAGTGGGCTCTGCCCGGAGGAAGAGTCGAGATCTCTGAAAGCGTGGCAGATGCAGCCATTCGTGAGGTTCGTGAGGAAACGGGGATAGACATCCGCGTGATGCACCTCATCGGTGTGTATTCTGACCCTGGCTACGTCATCGCATACGCGGACGGTGAGGTGCGAAGGCAGTTTGCCCTGCTGGTAGCATGTTCCGTCATCGCCGTTCCCGGCCTCGGTTCAACACCTCCCCGTCAGTGCTTCTCATCCTTCGGGGGACACGGATCAGGGCCGAAGCTGTCCTTATTACCGGGAGCGGTAAACATTGAACATTCTCATCCTGCGGCGTAACGGACGGGGTCGGCCTGGAAGTAGCTCTTGACGATTCCCGGCTGGCGTTGCG
>SDBU01002620.1_pt1 | contig 23710 bp, 24 predicted proteins | sample 2277071 | NCBI WGS metagenome assembly SDBU01 (sample SAMN10397929, study PRJNA504765) | marine sediment metagenome | isolation source: marine sediment core GS08_GC12, 126 cmbsf | place: Arctic Ocean: Gakkel Ridge, Loki's castle | collected 2008 | reverse complement strand
TTTCTCGATATCGGCAAAATGTAAGCCGGTAGTCGGTTCATCGAGAAGGTAAAGGGTGCGCTCAGTGCCTTTGCGGGAAAGTTCGGTGGCTAACTTCACTCTCTGGGCTTCTCCTCCGGAAAGGGTTGTGGCAGATTGACCCAACTCCAGATATCCCAGACCAACGTCATTTAAGGTTTTTAATTTCCTTCTGATAGAAGGGATGTTCTCAAAAAATTTTAAAGCCATCTCAATCTTCATTGAAAGCACCTCGGCAATGTTCTTTCCCTTGAAACGAATCTCCAGTGTCTCCCGATTATATCTTTTTCCCTTGCAGACCTCACAGGGAACCTCAATATCCGGTAAAAAGTGCATCTCAATTTTGGTAACCCCATCCCCCTGACAGGCACCACATCTCCCCTCCTTAACGTTGAAACTGAATCGTCCCGGTTTATAACCCCGCATCTTTGCTTCCGGAAGTTGACTGAAGAGCTGGCGCACCGGAGAAAATAACCCGGTGTAGGTAGCCGGATTGCTCCGCGGGGTTCTGCCAATCGGGGACTGGTCCACCAGGACCACTTTATCAATCTGGTTTGCTCCTAAAATGCTCTTGTGCCTTCCCGGCTTTTCTTTGCTGTGGTAAAGAAATTTATTTAAGCCCTTACGCAGCACCTCATCGATTAAAGTGCTTTTTCCCGAACCGGAAACCCCGGTAACACAAATCAAAAGCCCCAGAGGAATCTTGACATCGATATTCTTCAGATTATACTCTGCAGCTTTTTTAATCTCTAAAACTCTGTTTTCGTTTGGTTTTCTCCTCCGGGAAGGAATCTTAATCTTTAATTCCCCTTTTAAATATTTACCGGTAAGTGAGGAAGGGCAGTTAAGAATATTCTGTAAACTCCCTTGCGCAACAACCCTTCCCCCGGTAAGGCCTGCTCCGGGGCCCAAATCCACAAGATAATCGGCACTTCTGATAGTTATCTCATCATGCTCGATAACCACTACGCTATTACCGAGGTCACGTAATCTCTTCAGGGTGCCAAGCAGCATCCTATTGTCCCGCTGATGAAGACCGATAGTGGGCTCATCCAGGATATAAAGCACTCCCACCAGACCGGAGCCAATCTGGGTTGCCAATCTTGTTCTCTCCGCCTCCCCTCCGGAAAGGGTATGACTCATTCTATCCAGAGTGAGGTAGCCAAGACCTACCTCAGTCATAAAGTTCAGTCGGTTTTTGATTTCCTTTAAGATGCGTGCGGCAATCAGGGTTCTCCGTTTGTCAAATTTTAGATGCGAGAAGAAATCCATCGCCGCGGTAATTGACATTTTAGTAATCTCAAAGATTGACTTGTCCTTAATGGTAACGGATAAGGATTCCGGTCGCAATCTCCCCCCCTTACAGTTAGGACAGGGAAGTTCGCGCATATACTTCAAGATTTCGCTTCTGCGGAATTCACTTTCGGTCTCTCTAAATCTTCTCTCTAAGTTGGGAATCACCCCTTCAAAGTAGGGGCTTGATTTATTAAGCCCGCGGGTCGGATGAATCCGACCACTACAGGTTCGCGATTCTCCTGAACCATAAAGAATGGTCTCAATGTCTTTCTTTTTAAAATTGGATACCGGGGTATCCAGGTCATAGCCAATCTCGTTGGCTACTTTCCGTAACTTCCGGCGATAGTGAAGAAATATTCCTCTGCCCCCGGCCTCATGCCAGGGTTTGATTGCTCCTCCATAAAGGGTCTTGGACTTATCCGGAATCACTAAATCAGGGTCAACTTCAATCTTAAATCCCAGACCCTTACAGATTGGACAGGCACCGTAGGGACTGTTAAAGGAGAACATCCGCGGGGTTAATTCTTCAAAAGAGAGGTTGTCACAATGAGGACAGGCATAATTCTCACTATAGAGGGAATCTTTCCCATTGAGATTAATAATTACCAGTCCTTTTCCCAGTTTAAGAGCAATCTCGGTAGATTCGGCCAGGCGTGACCTATTCTCTGACTTAAGAGGAAATTCATCAATAATCACCTCAATTCTGTGCATTTTGTATCTTGCCAAAGAGATTTTTTCCTCTAAATCATAAATTTTTCCATCCACCCTCACCTTAACAAAACCGGAGGACTCAATATCCCGAAAAAGTTCTCGGTATTCACCTTTTCTGCCTCTAACCATTGGCGCCAAGACCTGGACATTGGTTCCAAAAGGATATTTTTCTATCTTTTCGCATATTTCCTGTCCGCTCTGCCGGGAAATAACCCGACCACATTTCGGACAGTGGGGAATGCCAACTCTGGCAAAGAGAAGGCGAAGGTAGTCATAGGTCTCGGTGGTTGTGGCTACGGTGGAACGGGGGTTGGAAGTGGATTTTCTTTGCCCGATAGCAATGGCGGGAGGGAGTCCGCTGATATAGTCAATCGCCGGTTTCTTCAGTTGCTCGAGGAACTGTCGGGCATAGGCAGATAAGGATTCAATATAGCGACGCTGACCTTCAGCATATAAAGTATCAAAAGCCAAAGAGGATTTCCCCGAGCCGGAAAGACCGGTAATGACAATGAGTTTATTACGCGGAAGGGTCAGGTCAATATTTTTAAGGTTATGCTCAGAGGCGCCCCTAATGACAATTTCATTTTGCATCTTTTACACAACGGAAGCCAACGACAGGGTTTGCGGTGTTGATTGGGTTACTCCTTGCGGTGACATTAACCTTCTCTCTTCCATCTCTCCAACTGCCGCCACAGGCAAGATGCCATTTATGTTTGTTATCATAGAGGGTGGAACTCCATTCCCAGACATTGCCCGCCAGATCAAAACAGCCATAGGGACTGGCACCAGAAGGGTAACTGCCTATGGGAGAGATTCCTTTTTTCTCGGATTCAGCACTCCTGCAGTTGTTTTTGTCAAATCTATTCCCCCAGGGATAAAGCCGACCATCGGTGCCTCTTGCTGCCTTTTCCCACTCTATCTCAGTCGGTAACCTTTTACCTTTCCACCGGGCATAGGCGTCAGCATCTTCCCAGGAGACGTTAACCACAGGATGTTTGGATAAAGTTAAAGGAAATGTCTCCCCATCCCAGACATCATATTTCGTCTCCAGAGGATGTTTTGGATACCGATGACCGGTGGCATCAACAAATTTCTTATAATCCTCGTTGGTTACTTCATATTGATCGATATAAAACGATTCTGTAAAGATTTTTACCTCCTGGTCATTTTCATCCCAGCCAATGATAAAGTCACCAGCGGGAACGTAGACCATCCCGGAAGGAATTTTAGGTTGTTCCTCTTTCGTCACCGCCTGAGGAGGAACAGGAACTGGCCGGGGGGCAGGAGAGGGAGTTGTTCTGTAAGTATATGTAGAAGTTGTTGTAGCTGTTCTTCCTGGTTTTCGTTCGGTCACTTTTTCGCTTTGTGTTGTAATTCTTATTCTCCCGGAAGTTGCTTTAGAGAAGCGTCTATTGAGATAAAAACCCAGAAAGACCAATCCCGCTATCAGAAGCAAAGAAAGAATAGTAGAGATAAGAGCGGTGAATGACTCTCTATCCTGTCTTGCCTGTCTCTTAACAGGTTCTCCTTCCACTTCTTTTCTTTTTACTTCCCAATTCTCAACCATCTTGATATTTTTTAATACTTTTAAGATTTTTGGTAAAAGCGACAATAGAGAAAAAAATCATCAGACCAAAGAGAATAGGGAGTTGGCAGCAGAGCAGTTTATTTGTTTTACTGAAGACGGCAGCCACCATTTCTTTAAAAAGGGAAACGACACTGGCCTGACTCTCAAATTGACCAATTTTCTCTAAAAATACTGACCAGATTGAAAAATAAACAACACCTGCGGCAAGAAGCATACCAACCAGGACAACAACCAGATAACCAAGTTGCAAAGATGGGTCAATAAAATATTTTCTTCTGATATGTCTTCTTTTCATTGTGCCTCCCTAATCACTTTACTCTAATTCTACTTAATATTTTCCCTTCTGTCAACTGGAGACACTTGACAAAATATTTCTTTCAAGGTATAATAAAATAAAAATGAAAAAAGGGTTTACTCTAATTAAAAGGGACTGTCCCAAGAATTACTGGCGAACGAAGAGAGCAGTAGATTCGGGACTGTCCCGCAGTAAAGGTTTTACCTTAATCGAGTTGTTGGTTGTGATTGCAATTATCTCCATTTTAGCCGGAATGCTCTTGCCTGCGCTTTCTAATGCCCGGGAAAAGGGAAGAGCAGCCGTCTGCCTTTCCAATCTGAAACAACTGGGACTTGCCTTTATAATGTACGTGCAGGATAATGATGAATGTCTACCTCCTCATTCTGTTGCTCTGATTCCCTATTGGACAGAAGCAATAAAGCCATACGGAGGAGAGATTGTTGCCGATAACTGCCCTGATTGGAAAGGTCCAGGGCCATCCTATGGAGTAAATAGCTGGCTTGGATATACGGGTAAAAAAATCAATTATTTTATCAGACCAACTAAAGCACCATTGGTCTTTGATACCAAAGGTGCATATGCAGGTAATGAAACCGATTTAAACAATTGGCTTGATGACCGACATTCAGGAGGGACAAACTTCTGCTTTGTCGATGGTCATGCCGCCTGGGTTTTCAATCCTGACATTAATAATTTCTGCTGGGATGATGGCTCTCATTAGGTCTTTAGTTTTCTGACTAACTCATCAGCAATCTGATAGACCGGACCGGCGCCAATTGTTAGCACCACATCAAAAGGGTGAGTCATCTGCAAAAGATAATTAACAATTGATGCGAAATCAGTGATATAGAGAGCGTTTCCTTTGTTTTCCTTAATTTTTTCCACTAAATTTTTGCTGTTTACCAATCTTTTTTCCTCTTCGCTGTCCCGCACAAAGTAAATCTCAGGCACAATAACCAGATCCGCTTTTTTAAATGCTTTGGCGAAATCGTCAAGAAAAAATCTGGTGCGGCTGTACTGGTGGGGCTGAAAAACAGCAATAAGTCGATTGTCCGGATATTTTTGTCTTATTGCCGATAAAGTGGCCTTAATTTCCGTAGGATGATGCCCATAATCGTCAATAACGGTAATATCTTTAAATTTTCCTTTAACCTCAAACCTACGCTCTACACCCTTAAAGTTCTTCAGCGCCTTTTTTATTATTTCCTCTTTAATCCCTAATTGATTAGCGACTACAAAGGCGGCCAAAGAATTCAGAATATTATGTCTTCCCGGGACGCTTAAAGAAAGGGAGACAGAAAATTTTTTCTGATAGAGAACACTAAAATTTGTAATATCCTTTTTGAGAGAGATTTTAGTTGCCCTGTAGTCATTACCTTTTCCAAACCCATAGGTGAAACTTTTTGTTTTCGTTTTCGGCAAACACTTCTTTGCCTGTTCGGAAAGAACAATAAAGCCATTGGCAGGGACAAGAGAGACAAATTCGGCAAAGGCCTCTTTTATTTCCTGTAAATTTTGATAATAATCAAGATGGTCCTCCTCAATGTTGGTTACTATTGCGACCTTTGGTTTTAAAGAAAGAAAACTTCTGTTGAATTCGCAGGCCTCGGCTACCAAAAAATTACCGTTTCCTACCCCGGAGTTACCCCCTAATTCCTTAACCTCGCCCCCAATGACAAAATTAGGTTTCTCCCCGGCCTTTTTTAAGATAGTAGTAATCATCGCCGTGGTTGTAGTTTTCCCATGTGTCCCGCTAACGGCAATACCAAACCCTGTCTCCATTGCCAAACCAAGCGCCTGGGCATAACTAATCACGGGGATTTTTAAGCCCTTTGCCTTTTTTAACTCAGGGTTATCATCTTTAATTGCCGCGGAAACAATAAGCAATTCCATATCTTCGGTAATATTTTTGCCTCTCTGGCCCAGGAAGAACTTCATTCCAATCTTTTGTAGTTTCTTTGTAAGGTTCGACTCAACAGTATCTGAACCAGAGAGAATTTTTCCCTCCTTCAGAAGAATCCGGGCAATCCCCGAAAGACCAATTCCCCCGCAGCCAATAAGATGAATCCTTTTTTTATCCTTTAACATAACATAATATTCACCACGGAGACACAGAGGACACAGAGAAAGAAATAAGAGTTCAAAGTTAAAAGTTTAAAGTAAAAAGTTTCTACTCTTTACTCTCTACTCTAAACTGTTTTTTATTTTCTTTGTAGTTCTCCGTGCTCTCTGTGTCTCCGTGGTTAAATTTTTTCATTCGTGTTAATTCGTGGTTGATTTCATCAGTTTCAGGATGCGTTCGGCTACCTTCTCGGCAGCCCCAGGTTGTGCCAAAATTTTACTATTCTCACCCATTGCAATTAATCTTTTTTTATCTTTGAGAAGAGAAAGAATCTCTAGCGCCAGACGAGGGCCGGAAAGTTCTTTATCCCTGATTAAAATTGCGGCATTTTTCCTTACTAAATATTGAGCATTGATTTCCTGATGTTTCTCTTTGGCATAAGGGTAAGGAACAAGAATTACCGGCAAACCCCGGGAGGTAATCTCGCTGATGGTAATGGCTCCGGCACGGGCAACCACTAAATCGGCAACAGCGTAAAAATCCTCAATCTTCTCGGTGAAAGGAAAAACGAGTGCTTTTATCTTGCTTTGCACATAGAGCTGCTTTACTCTTTGATAATCCTCCTCTCCGCTGAGATGAATGATTTGCAATCTTTCCTCTTCTTCCTGTAAATCATCAAGCGCCACCACAGCGGCTAAATTAATGGAATGAGCCCCGGTACTCCCACCCAGGATGAGAACGGTAAAGTAATCAGAGGAAAAATTCAGATTTTTTAACGCCTCCTCGCGTTTCCTCTCCAAAATTTCCTGGCGCAGAGGGTTACCGGTAACTACCAAGCTTTTTCCGGAAAGATATTTTTTTGTCTCTGCAAAACCCAGGGCAATCTCCCCTACAAAACGGGAAAGGATTTTGGTTGTCAATCCGGGAATAACATTCTGCTCCTGAATCAGAGTTGGGATTCTCAAAAAGGATGCGGTTAAAAGAAGGGGACCGCTGGCAGCTCCCCCCATTCCAACCACAACCGCTGGTTTAACTTTTAAGAGAATGAAAAAGGATTGAAACAATACAAAAAGAAGAAGGAAAGGAAATTTCAGGTACTCAAGGAAACCCTGTGACGGAAATTTAACCATTCTTATTCTTTTAAATATGAAACCTTTTTCCCTAAAAATCTGTAAATATTTTGCCTTTGCTTCTCCCACAAAGAGAATCTTCAAATTCCTCTCCTTCTCTTTTAACTTTTCTCCTATTGCCAGAGCAGGAAAAAGATGTCCCCCTGTCCCACCGGTAGCAATTAAAATTTGCCCGAATCTCTTCATATTCTTTCCTCCAGTTGCTTGGAAATGTTAAGGAGAATCCCTACCGCAACAAGGGAGATAAATAAAGATGACCCCCCATAACTGACAAAGGGAAGGGGGGTACCCTTGGTGGGGAAAAATCCAATGGTTACCCCAATATGTAAAATTGCCTCAAACCCAATGAGCAAAGTAATGCCGGTTGCCAGAAGATAACCAAAACGATCCTTACTATTTTTGGCAATCTTCCTCCCATGATAAATAAAAAGAGTGAAGAGGGAAAGGATAAACAGCACACCAAAAATTCCCAGTTCCTCGCCAATAATAGAAAAGATAAAGTCGGTATGGGCTTCGGGAAGAAAGAAGAGTTTCTGCCGACCTTGCCCCAACCCTTTCCCCAACAGCCCTCCCGAGCCAAGCGCAATGAAGGACTGGGTGATTTGCCAGCCAACTCCCTGGGAATTTTCCCAGGGGTGGATAAACGCCAAAAGCCGTGCTCTCCGATAAGCACTACTGTAAATAAGAAAGAAAATGGCGGGAACTCCCAGAAGAAAAAGCGATATAATATAAGATATTTTTACTCCCGAAACAAAGAGAATGGCAAGAAAAAGCATTGAAATCAGAATGGTTGAGCCCAAATCACGTCCTAAAAGAATAAGCACAACTATTGGGGTGAGGAGAATAAGGGGCGGGAGGAATCCCCGAATAAATTTTTCGCTTTGTTTCCTCTTCCTGCTTAAAAAGTCCGCTAAATAGAGAATAATTGCTAATTTTGCCAGTTCAGACGGCTGAAAAGTAAGAGGGCCAATTCTCAACCAACGCTTCGCTTCATTGACACGCACTCCCAGGGGAGTGAAGACAAGAAGAAGTAGTAAGATAGAAAAAAGAAGAAGGGGTTTACTTATTTTGCGTAAACGGTGGTAATCAAACCGGGAAAAGAGAAAGAGAAAAGTAAATCCAATGATACTCCAGACAATTTCCCGCTTCAGAAAATGAAAACTGTCCTGCAGTTTTTCTCCGGAGGAAATGCCGCTGGCGCTATAGACCATAACCACCCCAAAACCAACAAGCAAAATAGTAATCAAAAGGAGGCTATGATAAATTCCGAACCGCTCTCTTAAATACATTACCTCTCTCTTTATAATCGGTAAACATATCAAAACTTGAGCAGGCAGGAGAAAGAAGAACGAAATCCCCTCTTTTGCTCAATTTTTTTCCTAATTTTACCGCCTCTGTTAAGGAATCTACCTTACTTATCGGGACAGAGTAGGGGCTTGATTTATCAAGCCCGCGGGTCGGATGAATCCGACCCCTACAGGTCCGCACCGAAGGTGCACTAAATTCTTTCTCTATCCTTTCAGCCGCCTCGCCGAGGAGAATAATTTGCTTCACTCTTTTCTTCACCAAACCTTTCAGCGAACGAAAAGAGCAGCCCTTATCCCTTCCACCTAAAATGAGAATGATTTTGCCGGCGGGAAAGGTCTGGAGAGCGGACTTGGTTGCATCCAGATTTGTCGCTTTGGAATCATCGATATAGCAAACTCCTTTTAATTTTTTCACTAACTCTGTCCGATGCGGAAGAGAATGAAATTTTTGGAAAACCTTGCGGATAATTTCAGGGGAAATCCCCATTACTAAAGCCCCGGCAGTTGCTGCCAGATAATTCTCGCAATTATGTTGACCGGGCAAGACCGCCTTTCTTAAATCAATGACTCGCTGCTCTTTCCCGCAAAAGTTAGCGACAATCTCGTTATCCTTCACAAACACACCTCTTTTTACCTCTTTCCTTCGGGAAAAGAAAATCTTTTTCGCCTTTATCCGGGGAAGGAAAGAGGAAATGCAATCATCGTCCTGGTTAAGAATGGCATAATCATTCGCTTTTTGATTAAGAAAAAGTCGGCTCTTTGCTTTTTTGTAGGAGGAGAAACTTTGGTGCCAGTCCAGATGGTCAGGACCAATGTTCAAGAGAATGGCAATTCTGGGTCGAAAATTTTTGATTCTTTCCAACTGAAAACTACTTATTTCCAGGATAAAGAATCCATATTTTTTATTCATCACCACCGCTGAGAATGGGTTACCAATATTCCCGCATGCCACCGCTTTTTTGCCTGCTTTTTTAAAAATTTCCTCGAGGAGAGAAACAACCGTTGTCTTGCCGTTTGTTCCGCTGACCGCAATAATTTCCCCGGAACAAAGGGTAGAGGCAAATTCTATCTCTCCTATCACGGGGACTCTATTTCTTTTCGCAAATTTTAAAGGAAGGGATGTTGAATCCACACCCGGGCTGACAACAAAAAGTTGGCTGTCCTTGATAAACTCCTCGCTATGACCTCCCATTTCTACGGGGATTCCTTTTTTTGCCAAATTTTCCTTTCTCCCTAAAATTGCTTTGTTAACAGCGGCTTCCGTCACCTTCACCTTAGCGCCAATTTCCTTAAGCAGGCAAGCCGCCGCAAAACCGGAAACCCCCAACCCCACCACCGTAACCCTTTTGTTTTTATAGATTGTTCTTCTATTCATTTCCATTTTGCAGATTATCCCCTGCCCCTTCCTGCCTTTGGATTATTTTTTATGTCCATTCTTGCGTCATAAAAGGAGCGACTACTTTTAAATACTCCATCAATTCTTTCATTCCCCTTTCCTAAAGGGGTGTCTGCATTAGCAGACAGGGTATCGAAAAAAGGGCATTAGTAGTTCACAATAATTTGACCAGGATAATATTGCTTCAAATTTGGCAGACGGCGTCTGCTGAATTGCAGATTTTCCAGACAGTGTCTGGAATTTTCTCTCTAACTACCTTGTCTCTTGCCCCAAGGAGAATACCGGCAACTCTGCCAAGTAAGTTATCGTAATTTATCGGACTTATCATTTTCTTCTTCATCTAATTACCTTGCTAAAATTCAAGTGAATATTTTCTCCTTGCTATTGTCTCATTTTCCCAATGTACTCGTCAAAGTCCCCAAGAAAAGTGGGTTTAGTTCCTATCAGTTTTTCTATCTTTTCGCAAATCTTTTCACATTTATTTACAACTTCAATTTTTTTAGATTTTTTTGAGTTTATTACTGCTGATTTTATTAACCAATTCAAGTAATAATCAGATTCGGCAAGGGAAAGTCCAATAAACACAAGTTTATCCGCCTCTTCAATTTCTCTGTATGCAAGCGACCAGACAATTCCTAATCTCGGATATTTCTGGAATGCCTTATTCATCGTTGGGGGAACAATTACATAAGAAAGGGGAGAGCCGCAGTAGATACACGGATTACCCTCTTTATATTCTTGGGAAGGTGTACAAGTGGTTGGATAAAAAGATTGGTGAAGCCAACATATAGGGTTAGGGCAATAAAGCCAATTTATAGAGCCGTGGAGTTGCAGAAAGTAGCTTTCAATATTCTTTGGAGCTGGAGAAGGACCTACTGCTCCACCTATTTTCGCAGTGCCAAGTGGAAAGAGTAAACGGTGACTTCTGGATAGTAAGCTTGCCTCAGCATCACCTGTGTGCCAAAGGGTATATTGCATAATTTCATCGTAATTAAGGGAAATTACCGAGTTCCCATCATTTAAGTTTTTAGCCAGAATCAAATGTTTAGAACACTTTTTATTTCCTGGATCTAACTTTAACCGCCCCACAACATATTTTTCAAATTCCCTTCTTGCTTCATAGAGATAAGTTTCGGGAATTTTTCCAAAAGAGCCAAATTTATCTATGCTCAATTCTAAAAAAGTAATTACCTCTTCTAAATTTAGATTACAAAAAGGTATTTTTTGAAAATGTTTTTTGATAAATTTAGAAAGATTCGGGTAATTGCCATTGTTAAAATCTTCTTCCCTGAAAAATCCTTCCATCAAGGGTAACCCAAAATCTGAACCATTGGAAGCCCCTGCTCCTAAAAGATAAACTGTTTTTTGATTCTGTTTATCCATTGCCTTTTTCCTTTTTTTGAATAACAATATGAGTTCTATGTTTCAACTCTTTGCTTTTTGGTTTTTTACGATGCGCATGTTTTCTAATAAATTTTTTAAATGAAAATTTTTGCAGAGGATCAAGTTCGGAAATTCTGTTGTATACTGCCGCTCGTGCTTCCCAAATCATTAAACGAGAATTATCGGAAACCGTTCTAAATCTGATCAAATCTCCTGCCATAATTTTTATGTCAGAAGTACGGAAAAGTTCACGAACTTTATTTATAATAGGTAAAAATTTAAGTTCTCCGACTGTTCGCAATTCAACGATAAACTCACTAAAAATTTTGTCCCAATCCTGTCTTTGCTTTTCTCCAATATCTATTATCTTCTTTCTTTCTAAATTCTCAAGTTTCTCCAAAAAATTATTCAATTCCTCCAATTTCTTAAGAGTTTTTTGTAATATTGGATAAGTTATGTTCCATTTGTCTTTTTTTCTAGTATATCGCAGATGAAAAAATTCAATAAAAAAATACAAAATACCGCCGCTACCTATAAGAAACCCAATAAACTTTGATACTATTTTTAGATTTTCTTGATCCATATTTTTTTCTTTCTAAGTTTATAATCTTTTCTCAACTTCAAGGTACAACTTGTCTATCTCTTTTTGAATTTCTAATTTCCACGTTTATCTTTTGAAGTCACATTTTGTGATTTCAAGTTTGATGTTCCAAAGTGGAATATCAATTCTTGTCTTCGCGGAGTTTATCCTGAGATTCTTCACTCCGTTCAGAATGACAACCAGAAGGGGTCGGAATGACACTTTGTATCATTTTGTCAAATGTTGAGACCTGCCCCTTTATCTAATCTTCAGGGTGATCAGGGAAAAGAGGGCGAGGATGATGGCTAAAATCCAGAAACGAATTACAATCTTACTTTCGGGCCAACCTCTTAATTCAAAGTGGTGGTGCAAGGGAGTCATCAGAAAAACCCTTTTCCCTCGCAGTTTGAAGGAAGAAACCTGGATAATTACGCTCAGCGCCTCAATCACGAAGATTCCCCCAACAATAATCAAAGAAATCTCCTGCTTAATCATTATCGCAATGAGCCCCAGAACACCACCCAGAGCAAGGGAACCGGTATCACCCATAAAGATTTGCGCCGGATGGGCATTAAACCAGAGAAAACCGAGAGAGGCACCAATGATACTCCCGCAGAATACACTGAGCTCTCCGGCACCCTCCACATAAAGGATATTAAGGTAGGAGGCAAGCCCCATGTGTCCGGCAAGGTAACTCATCACTGCGTAAGCAATCGCAATCATCAAAATGGAGCCAATAGCCAGACCATCAAGACCGTCGGTGAGGTTAACGCTATTAGATGTGGCAACAATAATCAGCACTGCTAAAAGAATATAATAGGGACCCAAACGGAGCATCACGCTCTTAAAGAAGGGAAGGGCGATTCTCGTATCAAAGCCGATTGGTGAAAAACAAAGCAGATAACCGATGAATAATCCCAGGCCAATCTGCCAGAATAATTTTGCTCTTGGTCTAACCCCTTTTGGATTCTTTTTTCTTAATTTAATATAGTCATCATAAAATCCTAACAGTCCCAGGTAGATAAGGACAAAAAGGCAAAGCACCACATAGACATTGCTGATATCTGCCCAGAAAACAGTAGAGATGGTTATGGCTAAAAGAATTAGGATTCCTCCCATCGTGGGAATTTTTTCCTTCTCTTTGTGGAAATGATTAAGTTCCTCTAATGTCGGATGGCAGAAACGAGACAATCTGCGGATAAAGAAATGGCCAAGAGCAAGGGTGATGACAAAGGCGGTGAAGAAGGATAACCCGGCACGGACTGTAATGTAATGGAAAATATTAAGCTGAGGGAAATAGCTTTTCAAGTGATAAAGAAAATAATAAAGCATTAAGTTTGCCTCTTCATTTCTTTTACTACCTCTTCCAGATGAACCGCTCTTGAACCCTTGATTAAGATGAGGTCATCCGGGAGGAGTAGATTTTTAGATTTTACCACTTCCTCATTGCTCTGGCAATGAAGAAAATTTTCTTTTCTGAATCCGCCCTCTTTTGCCCCCCGCCCTATTTCCTTAGCCGTCTTGCCTATGGTGACCAAAAAATCAATCTTTGATTTAGCAATAAATTCTCCTATAGAGTAATGGGCTTTTTTGCTAAATTTACCCAATTCCTTCATCTCGCCGGCAATGATTACTTTTCTGCCCTTTGTTTTCATTATCTTTAACTGTTCAATCGCTTTTCTGAAAGCAAAGGGATTGCTATTATAAGTATCATCGATTATCCGAAATTTTTTTGACACGACCAGTTGAAAATGGTGTAAAAGAGGCCTAAAATTCTGCAATTTCTTTTTAATCTCTTGGTTGGGTATTTTGAATTCTTTTGCTAAAGCAATAGCAACAAGAACATTATAAACATTGAAATAACCCAAAAGAGGAACTTTAAGCCGAAGGTTACCTACCCTGAATTCAATCCCTGAGGAGGAAAGGACTATATCTTCTGCCTGGAAATCGCTTTTCTTTTTAATTCCAAAGGTAATTACCCGGCCTTTTGCTCTCCTTTTTAGAAAGGAAAAATAGTCGCTGTCCCTATTTAAAATTACCGTGGATTTTCCTAATCCTGCAAGAAGTTCCGCCTTGCTCCGAGCAATCCCGTATCTGTTTTTGAAAAAACCTTGATGCGACTCTCCGATATTGGTAATCACGCCGATGGTGGGCTCTGCGATTTCGGATAATCTTTTAATTTCTCCCTGCCTATTCATCCCCAATTCCACGATTGCAACCTCAGTCCTCTTCGTCAACTTAAAGATGGTAAGAGGTAGCCCTATTTCATTATTGAAATTGCCGGAATTTTTTACGAGATGAAAACGGGAAGAAAGAATATTAACAGTTAATTCCTTTGTCGTTGTTTTGCCATCACTGCCGGTAATGGCAATCAAGGGAATTCTGAATTTTTCGCGATAACCCTGCGCAATATCCCCCAATGCTTTGCGGGTATCAGTGACCTGAATGAGAATTCTAAAGTTTGATGTCATTGCGAGCGAACAAAGTGAGTGCGGCAATCCCTCACTTCTTTGAGATTGCCACGGCACTTCGTGCCTCGCAACGACTTCGTCGGATTGCTTCGCTATCGCTCGCAATAACTTCGTCGATTCGTAATTCGAGTTTACGACTGCTCCCTTTGCCCCATTCTTCAACGCCTCTTTGAGAAAGTTGTGTCCATCATACCTTTCTCCTTTAATGGCGATAAAGAGAGCATTCTTTTTGAGATTGCGGGAATCCAGGGAAATGGATGAAATTCTGCCCTTCGGGTCACCCAGGATAAGATGACCATTGCAAAACTTAAGAATCTCCGCAACGGTTAATGATTCCATTCTTTTGCCATACTCTCCAGAATTTTTCGGACAACAAGCCGATCATCAAAAGGAATGATTGTATCTTTCAGAATCTGGTAGGTCTCATGCCCCTTTCCGACAATAAGAACAAGGTCGCCTTTTTTAGCAAAAGCCAATCCCTGTCTGATTGCCTCTTCTCTGTTCACAACAACTTTATATTTCTTGCGGTGACCTCTTCTAATCCCCCTTTCTATCTCCCTGATAATATCCTCCGGCTTCTCGTTACGCGGATTATCAGAGGTAATAATAGAAAAATCGGCAAGTCCTGTAGCAATTTTCCCCATCCGCGCTCTTTTTCTGGTATCCCTGTCCCCCCCACAGCCAAAGACAAGCAAAATCCTCTTAAAAGGAATTTCTCTGGCAAAAAGCAAAACTTTTCTCAGAGCACTCTCGGTATGAGCATAATCCACCAATACCTCAAATGGCTGGCCACAATCTATATTCTCCAATCTACCAGGAATCACCCCAATCTCTTCTATTCCCTCTTTAATAAATCTTAAATCAATCCCCTCGGCAATGCTACAGGCAACTGCGGCTAAAATATTATAGAGGTTGAATCTTCCTCTTAATTTGGTAAAGATTTGCAACTCCCCTGCCGAACTCACAATCTTGAAAGAACTGCCTAATTCAGTGGCTAAATAATTCCTTGCGGTAACGTCACCTCTTTTCATTCCATAAGTGGTAATTTTAATTTCATTCCTCCGCGCTGCTTTCAGAAAATGGCCTGCAAAGGGGTCATCGATATTAATTATTGCTTTTTTATTTTTTTTGCAACTCTCCGCTAAATATTTCCGGAAGAGGAGAAGTTTTGATGAGAGATATTCTTTCATATTATGATGGTAATCAAGATGCTCAAACTTAGTTAAGTTCGTAAAGATGCCTGCATCAAACTCAATTCTCTCTACACGATGCTGGTCAAGAGAATGGGAGCTAACCTCCATTATTAAATAGTCACTTTTCTCTCGCACCAGTTCGGATAAGAAACCCTCCAAAGCAATTACTCCCGGAGTCGTTGCGTGAGCTGCAATGACACGGCCTCCAATCCTATAAGCAATGGTGCCGATTAAGCCCGTCTTGTAGCCCGCCCTTTTTAAGATCGAGTCCAAAAGATAGGTGCTTGTGGTCTTACCATTGGTGCCGGTAACCCCAATAACCTTGAGATGCTCAGAAGGAGCATGGTAGAAATTGCTGGAAAGATATGCCAGCGCTACCCGGGAATCTTTCACCTTAATCCTGATAATATTCTTTTTGACTAAAAAAGTATCCTTCTCGACAACCACCGCCCCTGCTCCATTTTCAAGAACCTCATTGAGATAGCGATGACCATCGTCTTTGCAGCCACTAACCGCCACAAAAAGATATCCTTCCTTTACTTTCCGGGAATCACAACTGATGCCGCTAATCTCCGGGTTAGCAAAAGACGTAATTTCCTCAACCTTTAAATTTTTAATTAATTCTTTTAGTTTCATATCTTATTTATCCACGAATGCACACGAATAAAGAATATAAAATGTAGTAGCAAAGCTTGCTTTGCTTATGTCGAGCAAGCTCGACTACTACTATATAATATTAGAATATTTAGTTTCTTTGATGTTCATTCGTGTTCATCCGTGGTTATATTATTTTGAGGAACCTCCAGATACGAAAGAATCCTTCTGGTAATTTCCCTGAAAGTCGGGGCGGCAACCAAACTCCCGTAGTAAAGAGGTTTTGGTTCATCAACCATCACCAGAACAACAACCTTCGGATTTTCTGCGGGTGCATAACCAATAAAGGAAGAGAAAAATTTAGAATGTGAGTAACGTCCCTTAATTACCTTCTGACTCGTTCCCGTCTTACCGGCAACCGTGTAGTTATAAATCTTAGCCAAAGGAGCCGTTCCTTCTTCCTCAACCACATCCCTTAAGATAGAGGTTAAGGTCGTTGCCGTTTTCCTTGAGATAATTCGCCTTCTCCAGGGTTTGGTTTTCCGGACAGATACACCTTGACTATTCTCGATTTCCTTTACAAAATAGGGTTTTACATAATTGCCGCCGTTAGCAATTACAGCCATGGCACAGATTACCTGCATCGGAGTTGCAGATACTTCCTGACCAATGGGGATTGCCGCCATAGAATATTTAGACCATTTATCCGGGGTTCTCAGAACTCCTCTTACCTCACCGGGTAGATCAATGCCGGTGTTTTGTCCAAAGCCAAAATTATGCGCATACCTGTAAACTTTTTCTTCCCCCAATCTTAATGCTACCTTCACCGTACCAATGTTGCTCGATTTTGCAATTACTTCCCGGAAAGAAAGATTCTGGTGCGGCTCGGAATCATGAAGAATATGCTTGCGGTAAAGCCATTTTCCATTTTCACAGAAGATAACATCCTTCGGGTCCACAATGCCTTCTTCTAAAACCGCTGCGGCTATTACCACCTTAAAGACCGAGCCCGGTTCAAAAATATCGGTAATCGCTCTGTTGCGACGAAAACTTGCTTGATATGAACCCGGGGAATTAGGGTCAAAGGTAGGGCGATTGGCAAGTCCCAAAATCTCCCCACTGAAGGGGTCCATCACAATGGCAGTAGCTGAGAGTGCCTTAAACTTTCTGTAAACCTTCTCCAACTCCTCTTCTACAATCTCCTGAATCCTTTCGTCTATTGTTAAGATAATGTTTAATCCCTCACGCTTCTTTTTTCTTTTCTTCTCTTCTAATGAAGGAATAAGCCGTCCCCGGGCATCTTTAATCAGGATGTGCCAGCCGGATTCACCCTTGAGGAGTTCATCATTTTTTAACTCCATACCCTCCAATCCCTTACCATCAATATCAGTAAATCCTAAAATATGGCTGGCTAAAATTCCTTTGGGGTAAACTCTTTTAAATTCTTTGTAAAAACCTACACCCGGCAAATGTAATTTTTTTATCTTCTCATAATCTTCTCTTTCTACCTTTCTTTTCACCCAGACAAAATCCCTGCTTCTCTGTATTCTCTTCAGAAGTGAGGATTTATTTATTTTTAGACATTTCACAAGAGGTCCTATTGTATTTTCCGGGTTGCGCAGAAATTCAGAGGATTTAGAGAAAAGACAGATTGAGTTTATCGGCAAACTCACTGCCAACTCCCTTCCTTTGCGGTCAAAGATTGCTCCACGGAATGCTGGAAGTTTCATCAAACCTGAATGCCCTTTTTTTGCCTTTTTCTGTAGAAACTGACAGCCAAAAACCTGAAGAGTAATAACTCTGCAGAAGAAAACAAAAATCAACAAAAACATCACAAAAAATAGTAAATTTTCTCTTTTTCTCATTTTTTCATAATCACGACGTCTTTTTCTCCCGGGACCTTGAGCGAAATATGATGTCGTTGAAGATTTTCCTTAATTCTATAGGGAGCTTTCAAACTGATAACCTTAACGTTCAGTTCCCGATAAATTGTAAGAAGCGCCTCTTTCTCCTTTCTTTTCTCCTCAAGCGTATAGCCCATACGAACAATTGTGTTATGCTGCCATACGTAGAACAAAAGGAGGACAAAAATTATGACAACGAAGAGAATAAAATGTGAATTATTCCGCTTTCTCTTCATAATTTCTCTGCTACTCGCAATTTAGCGCTCCGCGCGTGGGGATTAACGCAAAGTTCCATCCGTGTCGGAATTAGCGGGGAGCGAGTGATAATCTTCAGTAATTTGGACTCAGCAAATTTTCGGAAGGTCTGCTTGACAATGCGGTCCTCCAAAGAATGAAAAGAGATAACCAGAATCCTTCCCTTCTTTTCCAGAAGATTAATTGCCTGCGGTAAACTCCGTTCCAGAGATTCCAATTCCCTATTTACCGCAATTCTCAAGGCCTGGAAGGTCTTTGTTGCCGGATGAATTCTTTTTTTTCTTTTGGGGACGGCAGAGGTAACTATTCTTTTTAACTGAAAAGTGGTAGAGATAGGAGAAGATTTTCTTCCCCTGATAATGGCGCTAACAATTCTTGGAGCGTAATATTCTTCTCCATACTCCTTTAAAATTTGGGTTAGTTCTTCCTCAGATGATTCATTCACCACATCTTCGGCAGTAAGATTTTGCCGTTGGTTCATCCGCATATCCAGGGGACCATCAACCAGAAAGGAAAACCCCCTTTCCTTTTTCCTGATTTGGAAGAGAGACAAGCCCAAATCATAGAGGATACCCATAAAACCATCCTTTTCGGAAATAATTTTTTCTAATTCACTAAAATTCCCCTGTATCAACTCCAGATTCTTTTTGTAATTCTTTAACCTTTCTCGGGCTAAACTCAACATCTCCTCGTCCTGGTCAAGAGCAACGAGTTTTCCGTTCGGAATAATCCTTTTTAAGATTGCCGCACTGTGACCACCACTCCCAACAGTGCAATCCAAATATCTTCCTCCTGGTTGCAGAGCAAGATATTCGATTACCTCATCGGCTAACACCGGAATATGCTCTTCTATTTTTCCTCTCCCTGGGTAACCAATTTTTCGGCAATCTCCTCGAAAGAAGCAAGAGAGTTTTGCAGATACCCATCCCAGTTTTTCTCTGACCAGACCTCAATCCTGTCGGAGACCCCAATCAGAACAATTTTTTCCTTAATCTGCGCAAACCCAAGCAGATGTGATGGAATAACAATTCTTCCCTGCCTGTCCGGAATACAGAGAGCCGCCCCAGAGAAGAAGAGCCGACTGAAGGCCCTGGGATTGCCTTTAGTAAATGGCATATTCCTTAATTTCTCTTCCTGTTTTTTCCAGTTCCCCTCAGCAAACAGAAAAAGGCATCTCTCCAGACCCCGGGTAACTATGAGATGCTTTTTGTTTAAAAGATTGCGAAACTTTGCCGGGATGACCAATCTTCCTTTTTTATCTACCTTATACCGATATTCCCCGTAAAACATATTATGGTTAAAAGATTTGCTTTACCACTTTTTACCACTTTTTACCACTAATAGAAAATTATACCCACTATTCTAAAATATGTCAAGGGTTCTGCTTATGTAGTTGCAGAGCTTGCTCTGCTTATGTAGTAGCAAAGCTTGCTTTGCTATTGTAGGGGTTTGATTCATCAAACCCGGGAAGGAATAATTATTTATCGGCATAACCGCATTTTTCCGATGCGGTCTTCTCCTGGAAGGAAAAGAGTTTGCTGCGGGCAATGAGGGTATCAAAATCTACCAGATGCCCATCAAACTCCGGACCATCGACACAGGCGAATTTTGACTTACCTCCTACTCTTAAGCGGCAGGAACCACACATCCCGGTTCCATCAACCATTATTGGATTCAAACTCACAATCGTTTTTATCTTGTAGGGCTCTGTAATCTGGCTGATGACCTTCATCATAATCAAAGGACCTGCGGTAATCACCAAGTCAATTTTTTCTCTTGCAATCAATCTTTTTAAGACATCGGAGACAAAACCCTTTTCCCCGGCAGAACCATCATCGGTGGTAAGAAAAAATTTATCACTAACTTCTCTCAACTCCTTTTCCAGAATGAGAAATCTTTTACTTTTTGCACCCAAAATAGAAAAAACGACGTTCCCTGCTTCTTTCAGGGCGCAGATTACAGGATAGACCACCGCAGTTCCTACTCCACCGCCAATTACGATAACCTTCCCGTAATTTTTAATTTCAGATGCTTTCCCCAACGGTCCTGCTAAATTTAATATTTCTTCTCCTTCATCAAGAGAGCCCAATCTTTTTGTCGTTGCCCCTATCTCCTGAAAGATTAAGGAGATTGTCCCTTCCTTTAAATCCTTTTCGGCAATGGTCAGCGGAATTCTCTCTCCTCTTTCATCAATCCTCAAGACAACAAACTGACCCGGCAATGCTTTTTTGGCAATATCCGGCGCCAAAACCTCAATCCTCTTAATCTTTTCCGCCAAGACCTCTTTCCTAACTATTTTTGCCATTTTTCTTTACGAGATTTTCATTTTGATATAACAGCCAGAAACTGTGCTGGTGAGAGAATAGGAATACCTTGAAATTCCTTGAGAATCTGTAAATGTTTCGTATCCCCGGAAATAATATAATCTGCTTCTGCCTTTAGGGCACATTCTAAGATTTTATTGTCGGTTGGATCCCGTTTTATTACATCTATTTTTTCAGTGGGTTTTACAATAATAGCAATCTCTTTAATACTTTCAGTTGTTTCTTTTATATCCTCTTTTGATGCACCGAATTTTTTCTTTAATACCCTCTCGAATTCACTCAAAATTTCAGGAGAGATTGCTAATTCTGCAAATCCTTCCCGAGCAAGATTAATCACCTCATCAGGTGGGCTACCGGGAAAGTAAGTCGCTGAAATTAAAACATTGGTATCACAAACAACTATCATACTCTAACTCCCCGGTATTCGTGGACAAGACGCTCAACATCTGCTTCAGAAGTAATACCCAAAATTCTCGCCCTCATTGCCATTTTTCTCTGGATGTCGTGCCATTTCTTGCTCTGCATATATTGGAGTAAGGCATCGCGAGCTAACTGGCTTCTTGTTTTTCTCTCCTTTTTAGCCAATTCCTTTATTTCTTTTATCATCCCGGATGGGAAAGTAAAGGATAGTGCTTCCATTGTTCTCATTCTTCTCACCTCCTGGATAATATTTTATCATATTTATATTATCTGTCAAATCTGAAAGTAGTAAAATTTCGCCTTTTTGCTGTTTTGGGGTAGTTTTAGGTGTGATTATAGGTAGTTTATAGGGTTATTTTAGGGTATTCTTTCGCTTTTGTGTATAGAAAGGCGAAATGGGGGGAAATTAAAATCCTGTTTCTGCTCCTTCTTTGGCTTTCTGTTTTTGATAGGCTTTCTGCTGTTTGTCAATCTCTTTTGAAAACATATAAAGTTCTCCTCTCTCTGAAATTTCATTATATTGTAAACCCATCCCGGTTACACTACCCAACCAACGATAATATTCAATATATTTATTATCTTGATAACCCTTTCCATACTTCTCAAAAACAGCATCCCTTAAACCGGCCCAATTTGTATAACCTTGAGTAATAACCCATACACTAAAAAACTTTCCTCTCCAGAAATTATATTCAATTCTCTTAAGTTTTGCGCTTCCAAGATGTAGAGCTTCGTTCTTCCTGGTGTATCCTTTTATCCCCCCCCAACTTGGGTCAGTCCCAAGGTATCTCATACCCGAAAGAGTAGATATATCGGTTCCCCACTTAATACCCCTGAAACCGTCCGGTTCACTCCCGGTCTTATATGCCGCAAAACAAAAATTACTCCATAATCCAACTGTCAAAATCATCAAACCTGCTAACCAAATTTTCTTTTTCATTTTTTCCCCTGTCTATCTCTTTTTTCTATTCTTTCTCTTTGTATTCACTTACTACGAAACATTGCCCTATCGTAAATCCAGATAGCAAATCCGATAATAGCAAGGACAAAAAGGAAAAGAGGAAAACTACCTAAACATAAAAGTATAATGAAGAAGAAAATCATATAACAAATTATATCAATCATTTCCTCTCCCAGTCTCTATCTTCTTTCTTAAATCTCTTAAATCAAAACTTCTCTTTCAAATGTCTTATGCTTAAGGAGATATCGGTCGGGGTCGGGAGGTTTCGATTCTTCTAAGAAATATTTCCTTAAGAGGTACTTTACTTTTTTGACTTCTTCCGGGGGTAGTAATTTCTTTAAGTATTTTTGCTCTATCTGGCTGATCGTTCCCCCGGAGAGATCACGGGAGTGCCCTACCGTTTCCAGGGTTCGTGGGTACCACTTGTCCCCGAGGCCAAAGCGCAGTTCTAAAATTTCTTTATCTCTTCCCCGTTTGTAGGCTTCTCCCCCATCTTTTGCCTCGGGTAAAGCAGAAAACATTTTTTCAATCTCCTTTATGTTTAGTATTTGCCTTAATGCTTTTATTATCTCCTTTTGTCTTCGCATAGAGGCTTCAAGTTTCTTATTATGTTCCCGTCTGTGGGCTTCAAATATATCTTCCCATCTCTTTTTTCTTTTTAACTCCTCTTCTGTTTTCGCGATGATATAGCCTTTTTCTTCAGCGCAAGATTTTATTGTCCTTCTTCCTTTTCTTTTGTTCTCAAAAGTCAATGTTGGCTTCCATTTGCCTTCTTTAAGGCGGTAGGTAGCGTAATATAACATTCTTCTCCTCTTTTTTTTAAAACTTCTTCATTTTTCTACCCTGGAGAAAACTGCCAACCCCCCAATTCCAGAGGTATTCTACCCTTCCCCACTTTAAGAAAACCCCTTAAAACGCAAGTATAGTCCCCACTGCTTTCTTGCGAAAGCAAGAAGTGGGGATAGAGGTGGTTTTCAGGGATTTGGGGGAAAATCCGGGGATTTTAGGGATTTTCAGGATCCTGCTTAATTTTGAGGGCATAGTCTTTCCTTACGTTCTTAACTTCGGAACTTATGAAGTTCACACTACTTATAATTCCTAAAGTCAATTGAAAAGCGTATTTCTCTATCGCCTGAGATAAGTAATGACTGAGTAGAGGGGGTTCTAAAGATAATCTCATACTCCCCTGGTTTTTTAAGTTCATCGATTGAATAAATTCCATCAAATTCACTTAAATAAACAACTGATTTTGAAATCTTTCCGCTGGATAACTCCCGCCTTTCTTCTATTGGTGCCCCTGAATACTCCGCGATTTCCGCATCGGATAGTCCTGCCAATCTAGCTGCACTTATTAGCTCTTTTTTCCCTTCTAGGGGCATTGCAGAATAGTACTGCTTCAACGCAGATATTATGGCCTCTTTTCCAATTGCTAATGCATCTTCCAGTCCAACTTTTATATTTTGGGGCAGATTTTTGAATGGATTTTCACCTTTGTATCTCGCAATTTCAGTTAGATGGGGAACTCTAACTCCGTCTCTCAAGAGAATTATCTGCCGCTTAAAGGCATACGCATTCCAACTATCATAATTCGTATATTGTTGCAATAAGCAAATCTCAACGGCGTTCAGCCCTTCCAGATATTCTATATATTTCTCATCAATTTTTCTATACTCTCTTGCTTGGGTCATCGCATGTTCGGCAATTAAGTAGAGAGGGGTTTTGATGGTAGTGTATAATATTTTCTGTAAATTGGGAAAATTATTATTAATATAGTTGTGGGTAATGTGAATAACTCTGGCAAGAGTTATTCAAGCATTTGTGG
>SDBU01002619.1_pt1 | contig 23722 bp, 24 predicted proteins | sample 2277071 | NCBI WGS metagenome assembly SDBU01 (sample SAMN10397929, study PRJNA504765) | marine sediment metagenome | isolation source: marine sediment core GS08_GC12, 126 cmbsf | place: Arctic Ocean: Gakkel Ridge, Loki's castle | collected 2008 | reverse complement strand
CTAATTAGCTTGGGGAATTGTTTTTAATGTTATGTAAAGGAGGCTTTTACCTCTCTCGATGCTACGTAGGGGGTTATTTCTTTTAAAGAAATTTGGGTGACCTATCCCCTTCAGGGTGGCTCCAGTGAACTCGCCAGAACTGAACCCTTCTGTCCTTTTCAGGGTAAACCCTTCTGGATGAACCCCTGACCCCTATCTAGGGAATTCGTTGTTCCGACCATTCTATCGGTTGCATATAAAGCCAAGCCTTTAAGCAAGCATTCTGCAATACAGTTGAAAAAGGGCTGATATTAGAATAAACTGGCACATAGTGAAAGTAAGTTTTTACCCAGGAGGTGGAGTGTGAACAGAGAATTTACCGTTGTTATTGAAAGAGACGAGGACGGGTATTTTATCGGCACTGTCCCCCATCTTAAGGGCTGTCATACTCAGGCTAAATCCCTCGACGAGCTGATGGAGCGGATGAAAGAAGCCGTTTCGCTGTGTCTTGAGGCCGAGGGTGAACTTGAGGAGGGCGAACTCCAGTTTGTCGGGGTTCAGAGAATCGCGGTATGACCAGATTGCCATCGTTAAACGGCGAGCGGGTTGTCAAAGCCGTGGGCAAAGCCGGGTTTCAAGCGCTCAGGCAGAAAGGTAGTCATATTTATCTCAAGCACCCCGACGGACGGGCAACGGTAGTGCCGGTGCACAAGGGTGAATCTGTGGGGAGAGGACTGCTGAGAAAAATAATACAGGACGCCGAATTAGGGAGAGAGGAATTTCTGAAGTTACTTTGATGGATAGGATGGCAACAAAGCCGTCTTAATTTATATATTAAGATATTTAGTATTTGGTGACCTATCCCCCTTATTTTATTTGGTAACCCTCCCCCTTTATCCCCCTCGGTGGATTGGATGCAATTGCCCACCCAGAGGAATGATGGTTAAAATCTCAACACTTTGTCCATTATAGAATACCTTTTCTACCAGAAGCCTTAGCAGTTCTTGTTTGCTAGTAAAGTCCAAGTTGTCTAATCCTATGCTAATCTTCTCCATCAGGCTTCTAATCTGGTCTTCGCTGTTTTGTGTCAGGAACCTTCGGGCAAGCTGCCTTTCTAGCTCAGCCTTCCGCTTCTCTAATTCACCTTGCTCTTTCTGGATTAGCTCCATATCCTCCCGCATCATAAAGTCGGCATATAGACCTTTACGGTAGCCTTCCACTAACCGCTTCTGCTCCTCTGGTATTGCTTTTAGCCTGGCCTCACAAAATTGTAGTTCCCGTTCCAGGATTTCCTTTGTTTGTGAGTTGTCGGCATTGCGGCGATGAAGTTCCTGGATAAGAAAGTCAGGGTTCTTAATTAGCTGGCAAATCGTATCCCAGACTACCGGTTCTATTGCCTCAGCCTTAACCTCAGGGCAGGAACAGGGCTGAGGCCCGCCATCTGCATTGAGCGGGACCCTATCGGGATTGCCCTTTCGATAGCAGCGGTAGTAGGGGACAGCATGAATGGTATGCCCACCCATTCGGCCACCACATTGAGAACAATACAAAAGCCCAGACAGGAGGTACTCCCTCTTCGTGTTTCTTTTGGACAGTTCCGCATTCGTTTTAAGCTTCCTCTGCACGGACTCAAACAGTTCTACCGGGGTCAGGGAAGGCACCTTTACAGGTATCCATTCCTCTTTGGGGCGTAGGGCGGTGGAGCTCTTTTTGCTCTTAGCTGATGGCTTACGCCTGAACTTGGGCTCAATATGATACTTCCTGAACTGGTACATTTTGCCGATATAAACTTCATTCCTCAGCATAATTCCCAGGGTGCTGGCACGCCATCTATCTCCACCCCTGGGAGTCGGTATATGCAAGCGGTTAAGCCTATCGGCCAGGCCTTGAAGGGATAGATTTTCGTTGGCAAACGTGTGGAAAATCAATCTTACTATCTGGGCTCTCTCCGGGTTCTCCTCCAGTGTAGCTCTTTCTTTGTTGTAGCGGAAGCCAAAGGGTATAACCCCGGCACTGACCACCTTGCCCTGTCTGGCCTTCTCCCGGCTGCCTCTAACGGTGCGCTCCCTTATCTTCTCCCGCTCGTACTCTGCGATCAGTCCCCTCATATTGAAGAACATTCTGTCCTCGGGCGAGGTACCCATGTCCTGGGTAATAAATTCAAGCTTTATCCCCTGCTTCTCGAACTCTTCGGCCAGGATCATCTGGTGGTAGAGCTTGCGGGAGAGTCTATCGGGGTCGTAGGCCAAGACCACATCAACCCTTGCTTGCCTGGCTGCTTGGCGCAAACAGTTGAGGGCCGGCCTATCCAGTTCCGCCCCACTGTAGCCATCATCAATGAAGGCATCCTTATCTCCATCGAGCACAATAGTCCAGTCCCTTTCCAAACACCTTTTCTTTAACGCCTCAATCTGGCTGGGGGTGCCATATTTCTCTGCCTGTTTATCTGTGCTTACTCTGGCATAAAGTGCGGCTCTCATCGTTCCCTCCTCATAGCCTCTATTTGCTCTTTTGTTGGCGGCTCGGCGCCAAGATATTTGATAACTTTTTGCCTTACTTTCTTGCCCTCTCGCTTGCTTTCCACGAGATAGTAATAGATTCTGTTGCCCTTTCGTTTAGTTCTAACAAACGCCATCGCTCGCTTCCATTACTATGGAAGTGCCTACCTAGAGGAATGTCAAGGGGCTAAATCATAGGCCTGGTCAACAAACCTCTTCACCAATTGAGAATAAGACACAGCCGCATCCCGTTTGTGGATATCCAAAAGGTTTTTAATCTCTTTGGTTAAGACAATACTATTCGTAGGACGATTCTCACGATAGCGATAGTAAGCGGGAGGATGATGTTTTTTATTTGCCATATCCTTTGCCTTAGAGTTTGCTATATGGATTACCATACGGTTTACCGCGTTAGTTTCCCTGTCCTTCTTGTGTCCACCCCCTATCTTTTCCGTGTCCACCCCCTGTCTTTTCCGTGTCCACCCCCTGTCCCTTTCCCTGTCCCTGAGACACGGTAAGTGACACGGAAAATAGCTTCAGTGGACACGGGGACACGGACAGGACACGGGGACACGGAAACGGTCACGGAATATTATAACCTCCGGTCTCTCCGTTTCTCAATATCTTTTAATGGCTTCTACCGCTTTTTCACCCTAGCTGTGGCTCTCGTGTCGCTCATCATGTCGCAGATACGGACACGAGGGCGCGGAAGACATGGACATGGAGCAGCATGATTTCAGTGGCAAGAATTGATGGCTATTGGCTAACTTCTAAGGGCTTATTTAAATCCTTTATTAATTCTCTAGCCAGACTGACACGGTGACATGACGGGCGTGGAAGATAATCAGCCATGATGTATTATTTACCCGTGTCCCTCCGCGCCCCTGAATCTATTTCTTCGTGTCAACAAAACGATGTGTTGTGTAGTCGTGATCCAAGTTATGTCAGCAGGTGCGAGGGAAAAGTGGAGAAAATAGATATCCTCGTTTTTAGCAGTTACCCTCGGGCTGTTCGTTCACCCCAGTTGCACAGATATTGCGGTGCAAAAGGAGAATTGGTATCTTCGTCAAATAGGGAGGAGTCCAATGACTTCTCCTGGCTGTGCATATCTTAGCTACTGGCAGCGGAGTAACAATGGCCAGCCAAACTGATAGAATTACCTGTTCAAGTCTATTATCGGTAAATAAGGACATCTCAACTCTCGTGCTAGACGCAGTACATCTATGTGTTACCCCAAGCTCAACGTTATGTAATAACCCTCTCTTGCCGATAACTTTGCAACTGGCTATTGCTAAGAGCGGAGATATGACTTATAGTTTTGTAAGACCGGAGCGGGCTTAGACCAGGAATATAGATGGTCACTTTTTCCATGATAAGGAAGACCAAAGCCAGATCCAAGTCAGTGTTGGTCAAGATAGCCGAGCAGCCGAAAGACCAGTGTTTAGTGTGGCTCTGTTTTACGCTTGAGGCCTGTGAAAGTTTTGGTTCACCCTGCAAGGCCCTGCCCGCTCCGGTACTTAATGTAAGGAGGGGCAAGTGGAAAAGTATCGCCATAAAATATATGTAGGTATTGATGTTCATCGCCAAGAGCATACAGTGACCATCATACCCCACACACTTTTGGATCACTCGCAAGTCAGTTGGAAAGAGACAAAATTCTTCAGCATCAAGAATAACTCAACTGAGTTTGAGCGGCTAGATGCTGCCATAAGGGAACATATCCTTTGTCCCGAGGAAGCCGCTATTGCTGTAGACCATACTGGAGGGCACTACTCTGAACCACTTGTGTACTTCCTGCAAAAAAAGGGTTATGATGTCTACTATTTAGAGCCGAAGGCGGTCAAGTCAGCGAGGGAGAGACTTCTCGATGAAGAAAATAAGAGCGATACCATTGATGCCGCTGGTGCAGCCTATCTACTCTATCTCAGGGATACTCACGGTTTGTCTTTTCGCATCTCGGCAATAATACCTGAATTGGGAAGCAAAGCGTCAGTCCTAAACAGTCTGGTTCTCCAGAGGCAGCAATATGATAAGTTAGCCACCCAGTTCACTAATAGACTTCATCAATTCCTAATAGCTGTCTTCCCGGAAGGCGAAGCCAAATATTTTAACAAACTGTTAAAGATAACACCCTATTATCCTACTCCTGAGGACATTCTCGCTAGCCAAGATTTAAAAGGCATCGGGAATGTTAGCCACAAGGACAAAGAGAGCATTAAGGCACTTGCGGCCCAGACTGTTGGAGTCCCGGGTAAGGTCTATCGAGATCTGATCAGAGACCTGAGTGAGCAAAGAATTGAGGCCATAGCCAAACGTGAGGCTGTCACTGACCTAATTGAGAAGGAGGTCACTGCTCATCCCTATGAAAGTATCTTGCTTTCGTTCCCCTATTTTGGGTCCACTGCTGCTGCCACCATTATAAGCGTGGTTAAGGACATAAGTAGATGGCCAAACAAGAGGAAACTCAAGAAAGCCATGGGTGTCTATAGCACTCTTAAACAGTCAGGCACCTCCATTGGCAAAGGAAAAATGGGTAAAGAGGGGAGCAGACATGCTCGGAGAGTTTTGTTTCAGGTAGTCTTCAGATGCATTCGAAATAGCACACCGGACAATGATTTTAAGGATTATTACCTCCGCCAAGTGGTACAGGGCAAGCCCAGGCTTAAGGCAGTAGTCTCGACCATGGGTAAACTAGCTGAGATCGTCTATCATTGTCTCAGCATGGGAGAGTTTTATCAGAATCAAGCTAAATACCTAACCAGGCGCGATAGCAAACCTTCGTGACAACGTAGGCCCGGACGGAAAGAGCTTCGGGTGCTTCCTCCGCTACAACGACTTCAATCCAACTTGCCGAGGGCAGGAAAACTATCTCCGCAAGCTCTGCCGTGAGATGGCATGTGAAATACTTGCAATGAATGTCGGCTTGAGATACAGAGAATAACTTCAGGTATGAGAGCGAGCAGGGAAAATATTGGACCTCGCACGTGTGATTCTGGTCAGTATTCGGAGGCCCGGTGGCTACAAAGTCAATATTGGGACGGGTGATGGCGTTTGAAAAGCAATCTAGTGCCGTTATCACAGCCAGTCTGGAGGCATTCCGAACTCCTGTTTGAGGGAAAAACCATCTTGCTCCTCCTTTGCAGCAGATCGATCCTCGTTTCCTGTCCCGAACGTAAATCCAAATATGACTCCGTCCCAGCTTGTAGCATTCAACAAGGTATAGAGGACTGCTCCTCCCACAGCAGGTATGCATAAATTTGTTGCAGATTGGCCTTTCTCCCCAAATCTGACCCGCAGCAAGTGCTGAGTTTCCTATGTTTTTGGTGACTCCATGCCGAACCTGTCACATGCAACAAACTCATTATAGGTCTGACAGTAACGGAACGGGAACCCCAAATTATCACCATGTCCACTACCAGAGTGGACCTCATTGCTACAGCGTCGGCAGATTATCTTAGATTTTGCACCTAGGTTTTGGCTATCCATTCTCTTTCGCTCTTTTCGGCATATTGTGACGATTTGCAATATTAGTGCAATCTCCGGGAAAAGCCTGTTCTCTCTTGTTCAGCCACATATCACCCAAGGCTGGCCCCGTCTATTACACAAATCGGGGCAGTTTTTAGTCTCCCGAAAATAGACGAATTCCATGTGTCTTGTACATTATTTTTCAATGCCCCTCTCCTTTCTTGGCTCGGCTAGCTTGATTTCGTCATTAGCAATCAGATATACTCTGGCAGTAATCTATTTGCTGGTTAGTGGCAGATTATGCTTAAAAGAGGTATTGAATGGGACTTAGCTCTCGTAGATATCCTAGCAGTGGCGTTGGTGTTCATTGTCTTCGTCTTTCCTGTACCCTGGCTACGCATAGCTTTGGGGTTTCCCTTTATCATCTTTTCCCCCGGCTACGTCCTTATAGCGGCGCTCTTCCCTAGGAAGGAGAGCCTCAGCATTACTGGCAGGGTAGCCTTAAGCCTGGGGCTGTCTATTGCTGTGGTGCTCCTTATCGGGCTGATGCTTAACTATACCCCCTGGGGCATCAAGCTTTACCCCCTCCTTCTGTCGGTGTCCTTCTTTATCCTCCTTATGTCAGGCATTGCCTGGTATGCTCGGGGGAGGATTAGCTCAGAAGAGAGGTTCAGCATTAACCTCGGGCCACCCTTAGCCAACCTGGGTCGTAGCTGGAGGACTACTGGCAAGCTTTACCGCAGCCTGACCATTATCCTTCTCTGTGCCATCCTGGGAGGTAGTGGTGCCTTAGGCTACACCATGACCAAACCCAGGGTGGGACAGGCATTCACTGAGTTCTATATTCTGGGAATAGAAGGCAAAGCGGAAAACTATCCCCAGCAGCTCTGTCTGGGGGAAGAGGGCAAGGTAATAGTCGGTATCGTGAACCATCAGCATAAGGAGACTCAGTATCGCCTGGAGGTAATGATGGGTGGCGAAAAACTGTATGAACTGCCCCCGATACGACTAAAGCCCGGAGGGAAGTGGGAGGAAATGGTGGGGTTCACCCCCTCCCAAATTGGTGACAACCAAAAGGTAGAATTCCTACTTTACAAAGGAAAAGGTCAACCCTTTGAAGTACGGTATCTCTGGGTTGATGTCAAGGCATAGAAGAAATCTTGCCTGGGTTTTGTTATGAATCCTTTATCACAACAACAAGCTCGCTTGGTAGAAGGGCTATTTCTAGGGATAATCCTAGTCCTTGCCTTTTTTATGGCTAGCATTCCCCACTTCCAATACCCGTACCCGCTTCATATGGACGAGTGGATGCGCTATGGTCAGGCCCAAAGTCTGATGGAAACCGGGCGTACTGCTTATCCCAATCCTTTTGACTCTGGGGCAACCTTCTCCCCTGATATTGAAGTGGGTTTTCATCTCTTGCTTGGTGAGTTGAAGCTGATAACCGGCATCTCCTGGCTCAATCTATTCCGCTTTCTTCCCGGGATTATTCTAGCCCTGCTTGCCTTCCAAGCCTACGTCTTTGGCAAAGGGAAGGGGTTTGGGCTTGGAGCTGCCTTTCTGGTTATACTCATCCCCACTACCTGCCGGTTTTTGGGACCAGCCTTTCTGGTACCAGTAGCCTTGGGGCTTACTTTCATTCCACTGACGCTTTTTATCCTGCACCGACTTATGTTTGACCTGAGAGGACCGGTAATTCTATTTCTGGTATTCCTCAGTTTACTGTTCATCCACCCCCCCACCCTGGCGGTGATTTCAGCTATAGCTGTGATACATTTCATCTTCTTTTTGCTCCCTGGAGAAAAGCCCCAGAGCCGGTGTCGGCAATCAATTTTGGCATTGGTCTTTTTAGTCTCAATTTATGTCTTTATGTTCTTTTGGGCGCCTTCTTTCATTAACTTCGTAGTAAAGGAGGCAATGCATCCTGAGGCTCACTTGCCCCTCCCCCCTATTTGGGGTGCTGTGTCCAAATTCGGTTACATTCCAGTAGCTTTATTTGCTTTGGGAGTAGGTATCCTCGCCTACCGAGGAAAGCGGGACAATTGGGCACTAGTGTTATCAGCAGTTGGACTCCTTGCTTTTCAACAGCTATACCCTCGGTTTTATATCGGTCCCGACATCGTGTATGAAAGGGGGTGGCTTTATACCTATGTAATGATGGCATTGTTGGGAGGAGTGGCGTTGAGGGAGCTTGGGGGGTGGACGAGGATGGCGCTAAGGCACAAGCCAACCATAACCAACGCTACTAGCTATACCATTATCGGCATTCTAGTGGTTTTGGCTTTTGCCCTGAGCCTACGAAGCCACTTCACGGAACCATACTATCATGTGATTGATGATGCCACCTACCAGGATTTCCTGTGGGTCAGGGAATATGTCCCCCAGCAGTATCAGATTGGTGTCCTTAACACCGGGGTGGCTTGGGCTTTTGCCTCAGTAACCGGCAAGTTCGCTTACACTGCTGAGGTAGCTCCCAATTTCCATGCCAAGGGTCGCTCAGCTATGGAATTCCTCCACAATGGTGCCAGTGATACTACATGGCTACAAGAAAGGGAAATAGGCATTGTTTACACCCCAGGGGTGGTTGCGAATAATCAACTGATAAAGGTCAACAATAATGTATACCTTCTCGTTGAGGAAAGGCAGGATTTTTGATCCATGGTAAAACAGCATCTATCCTCCCTGAAACAGAGCTTGGCTTCTCAGGCAGGATTTTTACTCATTGCCACGGTAACCGGGTATGCTTTCGCTTACCTGTATCTTATCATTATGGGACGGTTTCTGGGTCCAGAGATATTTGGCATCCTTGGTGCCCTGTTCGCCATCTTTTACATCGCTTGCCTTATCGGTCAAGCCCTGAGGGAAGCCATAGCCACCAATGTTGCTGAAATAAAGGCAAAGGTCGGGGAACTGGCTGCGGTTAGCACCTTTGTCAAACTGGGGGTAAAGCTTGGTTTATTGTGCTTACTACCTCCCCTGGCTTTTATTGTGGCCGCTCAGTATATTGCTTCCTTCTTCCACCTGAGCTCCGCAGGAGCAGTCTTTATCCTGGGATTTTCCTTATCCACGGCTTTGCTGTTGGATGTAGTCTTAGGGCTGCACCAGGGGCTGCAAAGATTCAGAGACCTTGGCATTAGTGGTTACCTGACATCCCAGGGATTGAAGGTGCTTTTTGGTGTTGCCTTTGTCTGGATAGGGTGGGATTTGTCGGGTGCCGTCGGTGCCTTGCTAGCCTCCACAGCTATAGCTACGGTGGTAGGGTTAGCTTTGGTAAGGAAGCAACTAGCCAGCGGTGCTCATAACCCAGTCCGATATAACCCAAAGTTAGGCCCCATTCTCATTCCTACCCTAATCCTGGCTGTGTTTATGGCTATGCCCACCAGCGTGGATGTGATGCTGGTTACCCATTTTTTTGGAGGCAAAGAGGCAGGGGTGTATACCGCTGTAGCCACCCTGGGCAAGGTGGTCATCTTCCTGCCGATGGCAGTGTCCTTCGTATTGCTGCCCAAGGCGACTGAGAGCCATACCCTGGGACTTGGCACAAGAAATATCCTGTTTCAAAGCCTTCTTATTGCCTTCATCCTCTCCAGTGGGGTAGCCCTTCTTTACTGGGTCTTTCCCGATATAATCGTCAAGCTTTTCTTTGGCGTAGCTTACACTGAAGCAGGGGCTCTAATTGGCTGGTATGGAACAGCTATGCTTCTTTTCTCTCTGAATGTTGTTCTGATACACTATAGCCTGGCTATCCGCAACCTGAGGCTAATGCTTCTGGCTGACGCTGTTACCCTAGCTGAGGTGGTGGCTATTGCCTTGATGCACCAATCCCTCTCTCAGATAATTTGGATATTGCTTTTGGGCAACTTGCTAATTTTCCTGTTTAGCTTCCCCTCCCTCGTCTTTAGAAGACTCTGACACTACAGACATAGTCTTGAGGGTTGAATGATAAGGTGCTTCGGGATGCAGCCCCTGGCGCTTCATACGGCTCCACCTGACAGCATACTCAATGATTGAGAATGCTCTCCTAAAAAGCCTGCCCTGGCGGTACAAGTAAACCAGGTCAACCAGCATGTGGAACAGCATCCCCCACAGGGCTGCCTTCAGCCATATCCAACCGGTTAACGCACTGGTCGCGTAGAGCAACAAAAGGAACTCCACGGTGTGCATGAGGTTCAGTCCCAGAAGGTCTTGCCCTTGCCCCTTTTTAGATAGGAGGTCATGAAAGGTAAACGTCCGCTTCACGCTGAAATCTCTGAAGCCATTACGATAGAGGTAATCAAGATAGTGGTCGCTATCAATCAGAACTGAAGAAACCCAAAAGACCACACTGTTAACACCAAGCACGGGAATAAGTAGAGATGCTACTATTCCCCCAGACACTATATGATACTGAGATTTCATAATCTCTGCATTATAGCCTATGCATTAGGTCGAGGCAAGCAATTTTACATCATATTACTGACACCCTCCCCTTTGTTTGGCATTATAAAAATCATCACTGTGTGACAAAAGTCCACAATTTAGCACCATGTAAGATAGAGGCTTGTAAAAGTATTGACGTTTGTCCACAAATAGTTTATAATTGTCAACGATGTTTTATGTGTTAAATGCTATGCTAGATAAAGGCTTGCTTGATATAGCATCTATGGGTTATAATGAAAAATCTTTGCCAGAAGGTGAAGAAACTGCGAAGGAAGAGGGGGTGGACACAGGAGGACTTGGCACGGGAGATAGGTGTCAGTCTTTCCACAGTTCAGCGCTGGGAGAAAAGAGGTGGCAAGCCCATTCGTATTGTTGCCAGAGAGCTTACCCGGCTTTTCCAAGAAGCCAAGAGCGATAAGGAATAACCAGGGCAATCATCTGTTTTGCCAAAAGTCCACTGACAGGCGAAAGGGGGACATATCGGAACAAAGTACCGATAACCAAGATGAAAAGCTTAGTTACCGGCGGAGCCGGATTTATCGGAAGTCACCTCGTTGACCGCCTATTGGACGAAGGTCATGAGGTAGCTGTTCTGGATAACCTCTCCACAGGTCGGCTAGAAAATCTGGGGCAGGTCAAGGATATGTCTCGTCTCCATCTTCATCAAGTAGATATTGCTGATGGTGAGGTAACTCAGCCTTATTTTGACAGTGTTGACTGGGTTTTCCATCTGGCAGCGCTAGCAGATATAGTGCCTTCTATCCAACAGCCGCTAACATATTACCGGTCTAATGTTGATGGCACAGTCAATGTGCTGGAGGCGTCTCGCCAGGCAGGGATTAAGCGGTTCATTTATGTCGCTTCCTCATCCTGCTATGGGATTCCCGATGTATTCCCCACGCCAGAGAGTGCTGATATTCGCCCCCAATACCCTTACGCCTTAACCAAGTACTTGGGCGAACAGTGTGTATTGCATTGGGGTAAGGTTTATAAACTTCCTGTGTTGTCACTTCGTATGTTTAATGTTTATGGTCCCCGCTCTCGAACATCAGGGGTTTATGGTGCTGTTTTCGGGGTATTCCTGGCTCAGAAACTCCATAATAAACCATTTACTGTTGTTGGCGACGGCAGTCAAACCAGGGATTTCACCTTTGTCACTGATGCCGTCAATGCCCTGATTATGGCGGCTCAGTCAGATGTTAAGAGCGAGGTCCTAAATGTAGGCAGCGGCAATACATACAGCGTTAATCGGCTAGTTGAGCTTATGGGAGGAGATGTGGTATATATACCTAAGCGCCCTGGAGAGCCAGATTCCACTCAGGCTGATATAACCAAAATACAAAAGCTATTGGGGTGGCAACCCCAGGTTCCTTTTGAGGAAGGGGTCAAAATTCTGCTAGCGAATATTGATTACTGGCGCAGGGCACCTGTCTGGACACCGGAAACGATTGCTGAAGCTACTAAGGAGTGGTATGAGTATCTTTCCAAGTAAACTATGAGCTCGGGGGGTGATTATGATGCAGAACGAAATGCGCTCTAAGATTAAAACCCTGGACGAGTTGTCCAATATCATCTCGGCTCTAAAACAAGATGGTAAAACAATTGTCCAATGCCATGGCGTCTTTGACCTGCTTCATCCCGGTCATATTAGACACTTTGAGGCAGCAAGGCAGGAAGGGGCTGTGTTGCTGGTAACCGTAACCAAGGATGCCTATGTGGTCAAGGGACCGGGGCGTCCAGTTTTTAATCAGCACCTCCGGGCTGAATCTATTGCTGCCCTAGGCTGTGTTGACTATGTAGCCATAAATGAATGTCCTACAGCCATTGAAGCCATTAGGAAACTAAGACCTGATGTTTATGTTAAGGGTAGTGATTACGCCAATGAAAAGGAAGACCTGACGGGGAAAATCCGTGATGAGGAGGAGGCAATCAGGTCGGTTGGGGGACGGATTCATTTTACCGATGAAATCACCTTCAGCTCAACAAGACTGCTCAACCTCCATTTTGATGTTTATCCTGAGGAAGCCCAAGGTTTTCTCAGGGAATTTTGCAACAACTATTCTTCACGGGACATTATTAACCGATTTCAAAGCCTTAAAAAGCTCAAGGTGCTTGTCATTGGGGATACAATCATTGATGAATACCACTATTGCAGCCCTCTAGGGAAGTCACCTAAGGAGATTCTCATTCCAGCACGATATTTGTATGAAGAAGCCTTTGCTGGTGGCATCTTGGCTATTGCCAATCATATCGCTGGCTTCTGTGACCAGGTCGATGTGGTTACCTGTCTGGGTATGCAGAATACCTGTGAGGAATTTATCTCAGAGCATCTAAAGCCAAATGTAAGGGCAAAATTCTTCTATCGCCCAGATGCCCCCACTATTGTCAAGCGTCGTTTTATTGAGGCTGACCTTTTTAGAAAATTGTTTGAGGTTCACCTTATGGGTAACAGTACGCTACCTGAATCGGTAAACCAAGAAGTTTGCCGCTATCTAAAGTTGAACATCGGTAATTATGACTTGGTGGTGGTAGGTGATTATGGTCATGGATTTCTGGGAGAGAAGACCATCAAAGTGTTGTGTGAGGGGTCTAAATTCTTAGCGATTAATGCCCAGACAAACTCAGCTAATATCGGCTTTAATCTCATTACCAAGTATCCCCGGGCTGATTATATCTGCATTGATGAACAAGAGATTCGGCTTGCCACTCATGATAATGTTAGCCAGGTGGAGAGTTTAATAACCAAGATTATCACAAGGCTTAAATGCCACCAGGCGGTGGTTACCCGGGGACATATGGGTTCACTAGTTTGCGCTAATGGGAATGACTTCTTGGCAATCCCTGCCTTTTCCAGGGAGGTAGTGGATAGAGTTGGCGCTGGTGATGCCTACCTTTCAATCACATCCCTCTGTGTTGCTGCCGACTTCCCTGCGGAATTGATAGGCTTTATCGGAAATGCTGTGGGTGCTTTGGCAATACGTTTCGTTGGTAACAAGTCTTCAATAGAGCCAGTTCCCCTGTTCAAATACATTAGAACACTCCTCAAGTAGGACAAAATGAAGACCAGTCAGGAAAAACAGATATTAGTAACCGGGGGTTGTGGCTATGTCGGCTCCATCCTGGTGCCGAAGCTTGCCCACAGATACCATGTTACTGCTGTGGATAGTATGCTCTTTGGCAATCATCTACAACCAATGACAAACCTAACTGTTGTCGAGGGAGACATACGGGATATTGAGTTGATGCTCTCCTTATTATCTACGACTACCGATATAATCCACCTTGCTTCAATAGCCAATGACCCCAGCTCAGACCTTGACCCAGCCATAACCAAGGCAGTAAACAGAGACGCTGTAGAACAACTGGTTGGCGCGGCTAAAGAGTGTGGAGTGAGACGATTTATCAATGCCTCATCCAGCGCTGTATATGGGGTCAAAGAAGAAGAATCAGTAACCGAAGACCTAAGTTTAGAGCCAATAACGCTGTATGCCCAGCTCAAAGCAGAGTCTGAGAAGATAGTCGCCAGCACCGCCAGTGATGGATTTACTACGGTATCCATTAGGTCGGCAACAGTGTGTGGGGTGTCCCCCCGGATGAGGTTTGATGTAATTGTCAATGTTATGGCCAAAACAGCCATAGTTGATGGGGTAATAACTGTACATGGTGGTGACCAGTATCGCCCCAACATACCTATCAAGGATATAACCGAATTATATGCTTTGCATGTTGATCTCCCTGATGACAAGATAAACGGCAAGGTATTTAATGTCGGCTCAACCAACTATACGGTTAAAGACATAGCTGAGATGGTGCAGGAGGAAACCGGGGCAGTCATCAAGATGGATACCAATGTTACCGACAACAGGTCATATCGCATATCATCTGAGAAGATTAAGCGGGAGCTGGGATTTGAGCCAAGGAAGACCATCAGGCAAGCTATCAAAGACATTAAGCAAGCCTTTGACAGGGGTAGGTTCGCCGACCCTAATAGCAATATATATTACAATGTGAGAGCGATGAAGGAGAGAATGGCTAGACAAGAGGCTAGGTAATATGGCATATGAAGCAGATATTGCCATAATTGGAGCTGGGGTTGTCGGGCTGGCAATAGCCGCTGAGGTAGCCAACGAGAACAGGCAGGTCTTTGTCCTAGAGAAGAACGAGAGCTTCGGTCTTGAGACCAGCAGCCGAAACAGCCAGGTTATCCACTCAGGCATCTATTATCCGCAAGGGTCGCTTAAGGCTAAGACCTGCGTGGAGGGAAGGGCTATCCTCTACAAACTTGCCAGGAAATATCAGATAGACCATAGAAAGGTGGGGAAACTTATAGTCGCTGTTGATGACCGGGAGATTGAACAGCTAGAGGCGCTACTGGAAATGGGAGAAGGAAATGGTGTAGAGGATTTAAGGATATTAATTGGTCAAGAGGTCAGGCAGATAGAGCCAAATGTTATTGCGGTAGCAGCCCTTTTTTCACCTTCCAGTGGTATTATTGACGGTTATGCTCTGATGAGGTATTTTATTGCCCAAGCTAAGGACAATGGAGGCAACATAGTATATCGGTCAAAGGTAATAGGCATAGACAGGGAAAGCAACGGATATAAGGTCTCTGTTGAAGATAATAGCGGGGGCTTTTCCTTCAATACTAAGGTGCTGATAAATTGCGCCGGCCTAAACAGCGATAATATTGCTGGACTAGCCGGGATAGACATTGCTCAAAGTGGCTACAAGCTGCATTACTGCAAAGGGGAATATTTTAGGGTAAACCCGGATAAGAGTAAGCTGGTAAAAAGGCTAATCTACCCAGCGCCTAAGCTAATAGGGGCAGGATTGGGAATTCACACTACTCCCACTTTTGACGGGGTGATGCTTCTCGGTCCTAACAGCCGTTACGTTGATAGTATAGACTATTCAGTAAATGACCAGCAAAAAGAGGCTTTTTACGATTCCGTGACCAAATTCTTGCCTTTCATAGAGTATGATGACCTAGAGCCGGAAATGGCAGGTATCAGACCAACGCTTCAAGGGGCTGGCGAGGGCTTTAAGGACTTTGTGATTAGGGATGAGAGAGACAAGGGTCTGCCCGGGTTTATAAACCTAATTGGCATAGAATCACCAGGGCTGACTAGTTGCTCAGCTATAGCCAAGTATGTGGCATATATTGTAGATGAGGTGTTGTAGAGTGGAAAAACATTCTGACCCCGTCACCACTGGGCTAGAAATAGATATACCCTCAACCACTTTGCTTGATATGTATGAGATGATGCTGAGGATACGCAAGTTTGAGGACAAAATCGTTGAGGTATATCCTGAGCAGGAGATGCGATGCCCCACCCACCTGTCTATCGGACAGGAGGCGGCTGCTGTTGGCATATGCACTGCATTACGGCAAGATGACTACATATTTAGCACCCATCGTTGCCATGCTCACTATCTAGCCAAAGGTGGCGACCCCACTCTCATGATTGCCGAATTATACGGAAAGAAAACGGGATGCACCGGGGGTAAGGGTGGTTCAATGCATCTAACCGATGAGTCTGTGGGCATGATGGGCACATCAGCTATTGTCGGCGCCTCAATCCCACTAGCCGTCGGGGCGGCACTGGCGTTTACTATGCAGGGCAGTGACCGTATGGCGGTTGCCTTCTTCGGTGATGCCGGGGTAGAGCAAGGGGTATTCCACGAAAGTCTCAACTTCGCTGCTCTCAGGCGTCTGCCAGTAGTATTCGTTTGCGAGAATAACTTCTATTCCACCCAGACGCCTATAGCCAAACGACAGCCACTGGACAACATCTACAAGCGCGGTGAGATATACGGGATACCCGGGGAGCGCATAGATGGCAATGATGTGCTAGCTGTCTATTCGGCTGCTCATCAAGCAGTCCAGCGATGTCGTCATGGAGAAGGTCCTACCCTATTAGAGTGCCGCACCTACCGTTGGAGGGAGCATGTGGGCCCGAACTATGACTATGACTTGGGATACCGAACCAAGGACGAGGTAGATGAGTGGATGGCGAGATGTCCGGTAGAAGGCTGGAGAAAACAGCTTTTGGAAGCCAAAATCGCCACTGAGGCTGACCTACGGTTGGTCGCTTCAAAGATAGACAAAGAGGTTGAGTCAGCTTTTGAATGTGCCAAGGCTGCCCCTATTCCTGATGAAGCCGCCCTCCTTGACAATGTTTATTGACATCCTTCAGGTTGATAAGAAATCTTATTCTTCAAGGAGTTTTTGATGAGAGAGTTAAAATACTGGCAGGCATTGAGTGAAGGTCTGGTTCAGGCAATGGAGGCTGATGAGTCAGTCTTTGTCATGGGAGTGGGAGTAGATGACCCCAAAGGCATCTTCGGCACTACCCTAGAGGTATACCGCCGGTTTGGTAGCCAGCGTGTGTTTGACATCCCGGTTTCTGAGAATGCTATTACCGGAGTGGCTATCGGTGCCAGTCTCTGTGGCATGCGACCGGTAATGGTTCACGCCCGAAACGACTTTATGCTGCTGACCATGGACCAGCTCATTAACAATGCCGCCAAGTGGCGGTATGTAAGCAACGGTGCCAATTATGTGCCCATAACCATTCGAACTATTATTGGCAGGGGTTGGGGACAGGGAGCCCAACACTCCCAGAGCCTGCAGGCAGTTTTTGCTCATATCCCTGGACTCAAGGTGGTAATGCCAGCTACCCCTTATGATGCCAAGGGCTTGCTCATAGCTAGCATTAAAGATAATAGCCCGGTCATCTTTATTGAACATCGCCAACTATATGACCACGTCGAACCCGTACCAGAGGAATACTTCGAGGTTCCCCTGGGTAAGGCTATCATCCGCCGCCCAGGGACTGATATAACAATAGTAGCCACATCTCTAATGGTGTCAGAAGCCCTGAAGGCTGCCAATACTTTAGAAAGTCACCATATCAGTGCTGAGGTCATTGACCTGCGCACCATTAGCCCGATGGATGATGAGCTTATCTTCGAATCAGTACGCCGTACCCATCGGCTGGTTGTTGCCGACACCGACTGGCGAAGTGGCGGCATAGGCTCGGAGATAATAGCTAGGGTGGTTGCGAATGCGTTCAGCTATTTGGAGGCGCCAGCACGGTGCATTGCCTCACCTGATGTGCCATCACCAGTTTGCTCCACTCTGGAGAGGTTATTCTACCCCGGGGCTGATGAAATTGTTAGCACCGTGGTCGAGGTAGTGAGCGGCAAGCCTGCCCTGGCTCCAGCTAGCCGCTCTGCCAAGCCACTAGATGAGGATTTCCGTGGTCCTTTCTAACGCTGCCCAGGAGGGTAAGCCCTCGGTCTCAGTAATAGTGCCTGCCTTTAATGAAGAACTAAATCTGGTAGCCACCGTGGAGTCTATCCACAAGGCTCTTGAAGGCAAATTCTCTAAATACGAAGTCGTTATCGTCAACGATGGCAGCCGGGATGATACTGGTAAGATAGCTGAAACACTGGCTGAGCAGGATTCTTACCTCAGAGTAATTCACAATCCTCATAATATGGGCTACGGGTTTACCTTCATGCGGGGAGTAGAGGCAGCAAGCTGCGAATATGTCCAGCTTATTCCTGCTGACGGTGAGATTCCCACCGGCTCCATTGAGACCATCGCTAATCACATCGGCATGGCTGATATGGTAATTCCATATATGTTGAACTTTCACATCCGTCCACTCGGGCGCCGGATTATCTCCTGGGGATATACCACCCTACTAAATATACTCTTTGGCATGAGACTGCACTACTATAATGGACCATTCGTAATTAGAAGAAACCTGATAAAAACGGTTCCAGTCAATACTTCTGGTTTTGCTTTTATGGCTTCAATACTGCTCCGACTCATCAAGCGTAAGCATACCTTTGTTGAGGTGGGGATAATGCTTGAGCCTCGTCAGTTTGGCAAATCAAGCCTGTCTCTACGGAAAATCGCCAGTGTGGTTAAGTCCATAGCTAGGCTATTTTGGGATATTAACATTGCTCAGCGCTTAGGAAAAGCCCGGTATAAGCTTTCCTGAGATACGAGCAAAAACCAGTTGAAGAAGCGGTTTTAGCCATTAGGAGTCAAAAGGATGGAATGGTATTATTTGCCGACTAATAGTGGAGATAAGTTATGAATTTCGGTTGGCTACAACGCTCTATGCAATGGGCAATAGCCCATAAAGTTCATTGGCACCTGCTTTTTTTCGTTTTGGTAGGTTTGCGGGTATATGTTGTCCTGAACCATGAAGTGTGGAGAGATGATGTCCAACCACTCAATGTAGCTAACCAGGCAACGTCATTCTGGAACTTATTGGACGCAGCAAGATACGAGCGGAGCCATGCTCTGTGGCCGGTTATAATGTATGGCTTGCATCAAGTGGGGCTGGGAACGGTTCTTGGTATGCAGGTTACATATCTCAGCTTCTCCATCCTTACTCTGGCAATCCTTATCTACGGCCTGCCCCGGATTCCCTTTGCCATCAAATTGCTCCTGGGGTCGTCATATTGGTTGATGTTTGAATATACTGCCCTTCCCCGACCCTACGGGACTACGGTGCTACTGCTGGCAATATTTGTCATGCTAGAAATGAGATGGCCAAAGAAAGTCTTATGGAAAGCCTTGACTCTATTTCTGATGGCGTTTTCCAACATCTTCGGTATGGTCATAGCTGTCGCCCTGGCTGCCTACACCTTCTGGAACATGCCTAAAGAGAGAGCAAAACTAGGCAGAGCATTGCTAGTTGGCATCATAGTGGTGGGTGTGGCACTAAGTATCCTCTCTGCCTGGCCACCTCCTGACATCTATGAGATAGAAGCGATACAGCAATACCGGGCTGGAGTCTTTGCAAACTTCGGTATTCCCCGGGCAATGTATGCCAGTTCACACATCGTTACAGATGGATTCGCCTATATTCCCCCGATACTAACCAAGTATGGATGGTGGAACCAGGTGTCTATGACAAGGGACTGGATACCTCTTAACAGCCGACTGGACAACATAATTGGTATCCTGGGTATTCTCCTGGCAGCCTTTGGGGTGTGGCGTTTTTGCAAGGTGAATGTTGGACTGGGCGCAGCCGCCGGCATCTTGTGGTTTGGCTTCATTGGAGCCCTTTCCTACGGGCACTGGGGTGATATTTGGCACCTGGGGTTGGTGTTTCTGGGCACGTTGGCTTTGCTGGCTCTGGCAGGCATTCAGAAGAGAAAAGTTTCGCTAAAGGCGCCGATTGAGATACTCCTATATGTGCTGCTTATGATATCTACCTTGGCCGGTTTGGGGGCTGTTTATTCAGATGGTCAACATGTCTTCGGCCAGGGCACCAATGTCGTTAAATGGCTCGAGGCAAACGCTCCCGATGAGGTTCCCATTATTTACCCGGCGGCCTGGGGGCAGGTGTATGCCGCGTCTACTGGACGTCCCTACTACGTCCTGGAAGGTGAAAAGGAAATGTTTGCTATGCGCTCGGACACCAGCTTGCTGAAACCGGTGTCACCGCTGCTGGTCGATAAGATGGAACTGCCACCAGAGGGACGTATTCTAATCACCAGCAAGTTTCCTTTCCCAGTCCAGAATATCCAGGGTAAATTCAGGATAGAGCCACTGGCATCTTTCTCTCCATCACTGGAGTGGACAGAGTCCTTCTGGGTTTATCGGGTTTACCCCATAAGCGACTCTGAAGATAATAAAAGCAGCACCTGGAAGATGAAATTCTCTCCAACCATTGCTGGTTCGGGAGGCGCAGTGACAACAATGTATGAGCAAAATAGTTTAGTATATATCAAGACCTCAGCAGATCAAGAGTCATTGTTCACATGGGATGACCAAAGCATAAATAATGAGGTGGGGACAACTGCCGAGGTACGGCTGCGGATAGTCAAGGGGCCCACTACAGGTAAGCTGGGCATGATTTTTTCAATTGAGGACGGCATACGGGAGGGAAAGGTCTCCTTCTTTGACCACCACATAGAGATGCTGGACCAGAATGAAGTGAGGGTGGTGTACTGGATGGATACTGGTGAAGACCTCCACACCTACCGGCTGACACTGGTGAAAGATAGACTGGAGCTGTATGTCGATGGGGAGCGAATAGCGGTGACAACGTTGACCAGTGAGAGGAACCTGGCGGTGGGTAAAATAGTGTTAGGTGATATCGGCAATAGAACGGGCGAGAATGTGCTGGCTGAAATTGAGTATCTGGCCTATTCACCAGGAGGAGCTTTCGCCCCCAATGTGGAAGTCTCTCATGAATAATACAGAGCGTCAGCAGTCAAACAGGGTAAGGTTTAAATCCCCGGCAGTACAACGGGGTTTGTCCCTTGGTTTGTCCCTGACGATTACTGCTGTTATAGTAGTTTTCTTATTCAGAGGCGAGGCGACAAAGCCACCAGAAACATGGTGGACAGGGGTTGACGATGCTCAAACGATACTTCAGGGTGGAGAGGTTGGTTCTGCATGGCACACCGCAGGCGAGTTTTCTTTTTTCGGTAAGAGCAAAGGGTATCTGTGCATGGATACCCGGACAAAGTCATTTGGACACCTGGTTTTGAACAAGCCCAGCTTTGACAACAAGGTGGGTTCAACCGCTGAAATCAGGCTTAAAGCGCTGGCTACTCCTACACAGGAGATTAATGGCTTCGCTTTTAGCCTGCTAGATGGTCACCGTGAAGGCAAGATTGCTTTCAGGAAGGAGCAACTCCTGATTGCAGACATGAATGAAGTTAGAACTACCTATAAAGTGAATACTCATGATTTCCACACCTACCGGTTAACCCTTGTGGACAATGATTTCAAGGTGTATATTGACGGCGAACTGGCAAAAGAAATTACCTTGACTCACCAGGTAACATGGGTACAGAGGCTTCAATTTGGGGATTTCAGTGGTGAACCAAACACAGATACGAGGGCTCTGGTTGACTATATTGCCTATTATACCGGTGGAGCTATTCCGCCCGGGATGAACCCACCACCGTAGCTTATAGAAAGGACAGATACTGTGGGCTTATTGAAAAGACCGATTTCAAGAAAGGCATTGCTGATTGACTTGGTGCTCATTGGCTTTATCCTTTCTATAATTGCTTTTTGCCTGGTACGCGGTACTAATGAGTACCGGTGGAGTCCGTGGGCCTATGGTGACGCCCAGGGACTGAATGCAGCCCGGCATTTTGTCGAGGAGGGATTCAACACTCATTATTTCCTGCCCTATTACACGCCGGGCGATTTGGGAACACATAGGGCAACTGAAAGCGAGGTGGGTTACTATACGCACACCCCGCCGCTGTCGGCAATTGTATTGGGTTGGCTGTGGGCGCTCTTTGGCGAAAACCTCTTTATCTTCAAGGCTTTTTCGGTAGTAATGTCTGGCTTGACGTTGTTATTCTTCTATATTGCCGGTGTTTATCTCTTTGGACGAGGGGTGGCACTGGTCAGTACCATTTTCATCGGAATCACACCAGCCTTCCTTAACTTTGCCGACTGCTTAGCCCCGCAACCCTATGACGAGTTCTTCCGCTTTGGCATTATGGCACTATTCTTAGCCGGGCTATCCTGGAAAGTAGCCGGAAAGAAGAGGCTGTTATGGCTGGCCGGGGTCTGGGTGCTCTTCTTTCTGGAATCATCTAACTCGGTGGAATACATTGTCTTCCTAATGTTGTTCTTTGCCGGTTATTACATATTGACCAAGACCCGCCCCTTTCCCTATAGGACGCTGCTCCTTTTCGTTTCCGCACCCATTCTGAGTCTATTTCTCCACCTTGTCCAAAACGCGGCGGCTCTGGGCGGTTGGGCTAATGCCTACCAGGACTGGATTTCCATTTTCCGCTTCCGTACTACAATCTTGAGTGGACTTGTCTCCGGGCTAGACCTTAGACTCGGTACCGAGTTTGGCCTTAGCCTGCTCACCATTGTGCTGGCTTTCGTTGGTATCACATTGTATTACCGGTTCGCGAAAGAGTCAGCGATAAGTGAAGGCATGTCAGAAGCAATTCCGGCTCCCATCCTTATGGTCTGGCTAACAGTATGTAGCCTCTCCTTCTGGTTATTGTTCATGAACGCTGCGCAATCAATGACCATCTATACCGTCCGCCATTTCTTTCCTTTCATTGGTTTTATGGTCGGTTTAGTTATTGTGTATTTGATAAATCTGCACCGGAAGCGGTACAACCTACTGTTCACCGTACCCGTTACCGTGCTAGTCTTTCTATTTATTTCCCTGCCAGTAGTAAATAGCTATTACTACTTCAGAGAATTCCCCAATCAGTTTGACATTTCTAGAATTCAAGGAATGCCGGGGTTTACCAAGGATGTTATCGAAGGGGTGGAAATATCTAAGAGACTGAGGGATAGGACATCTTACGGCGACATCATCATCCACAATTTAGGGAACTTGGGAGGAAGCGAATATCCCTTCAACCTGTTTGAATACTACTCAGCGCGAAGGAATGAAATCCATGGGGACAGCGTGGACAGGCTCAATTCTCTCCTCATTGAACTGGAGGAGTATTCAAGGAGAGTTGAGAAGAACCAGGGTCACGAGATAAGTTTGTTTGCCCTGGTCAAAGCCAGCGCTATCTATCAACCAGCTAACCCGCTATATCAATACCTGTTACCGCTTTCTCCTTATGAAACTATAGATGGTCAGTGGACCTTGTTTAACTTGGAGAACCTGCGAGCGAAGAATATGGGCGTAGTTAGAGTGCCTAGATTTAGTGCAGACAAAGACTGGACTGAAATGATTACCGACCTTACCATAAAGACTCAAGGGACAGAGATGAACCCTATCGCTTACCATAATCCAAGCCTGGATAATCAAGTGGGCACCACTGCTGAGGTAAAGCTAAAGATTCTCAAGGAGCCCACCGCCGGTAATCATGGCATGATGCTTGCCATTCAGGATGGCTTGCGGGAAGGCAAGCTCTGCTTCCTCGCCGACCGCATAGAGGTGCTTGACGGTGTCGATACCAAGGCAGAGTATCAAATGAACACCATGGATGGCTTCCACACATATCGGCTGGCCATGGTAGAGGATATGCTGGAGGTGTATGTAGATGCTAAGCAGATAGCGGAGGTCACGGTGGGACAGGAGTTGAAGGTGGAGAAGCCGGCGGTGCTCACTGGGGATTTCAGTAGTGAGCCGGGGGAGAATGTGGAGGTTGAGATAGAATATCTTGCCTACTCGGTGGATGGGGCTTACTCACCTGAAGGGGTGTTGCTGGTGAGCCCCACCGTCACAGTGCTAGAGGTGGGGGCAGGGAGAGGCTGGACTGAGATAGTTACCGACCTGACCATAAAGACCCAGGGGACAGAGATGAACCCCATCGCTTATCATAATCCAAACCTGAATAATCAGGTAGGCACCACCGCCGAGGTAAAGCTAAAGATTCTC
>SDBU01002617.1_pt1 | contig 23728 bp, 43 predicted proteins | sample 2277071 | NCBI WGS metagenome assembly SDBU01 (sample SAMN10397929, study PRJNA504765) | marine sediment metagenome | isolation source: marine sediment core GS08_GC12, 126 cmbsf | place: Arctic Ocean: Gakkel Ridge, Loki's castle | collected 2008 | reverse complement strand
TTAACACACTTTACCACCATGCCGATAAGGCCGCCACTTATTCAGTTCGTGCTTTTTGACTATCTCTGCCTCTAAATCTACGTCCAGGGCTTCAGCCATTTCAAATAACCTGATAGCTATATCCGGCCAGTTCTGCATTAAATAGGTGCTTGTTGCCGTTACGGTACTCTTCCAACGCTTCAGACACTTTCACTATGTAATAGACATAGTAACTCAGGTACAGGTCGTGGTTGATCCCACCAGCCTTTTTCTATAGCTAACTCATGTAACTCTTTTTACCATTCAGATATTTTCATGTCCGTCCTCTTGTTTCTTAAATCCTTTTACAATTGCCTCTGCATATTCCTTAGCAAAACGCCACCCATCCCCTTGCAACCAATACTTGACAGCCAAAATGAAGATTCTATAGCGGTCTTTCATCTCATTCTCCTTTTAATGTAACTTCTGGAAGTAGAGGCTCAACATACCTATGCGCCTTATATGCCAATTCCATTATCTCATCCCAACTATCACTATTAAAACGATAAGCTCGTTGTGGGCATGTAGATGATTCTCCATTCGGAAATACCCATAAAGCCTTTAACGTCACACATTCCTGTTCGCAATCTCGGCAACCTACCCCTCTATTTATCTGCTTTCCCGTAAACCTGGTACAGATTCCACTATGAAAAAACTCCATCAAGTATTTTATCTTTTCTTCTATTCTTGTTTTGAAATTTGAGGTAAAATCAATAAACAACTTTACCGTAATTCCTTCCTTTCGATAGAATGATATAAGATCTACCAAAGGAATAATCGTCGAATCATCCCTCACCACTATCTGAACTACAATATTCTCTGTATACCGTAAAAAATCTACTACCTCAGGATTTTTATTGGTCACGCCCACATGCCACACGTCTACAAAAGGAACAAGTTCTGGCCTAAGTGCTAATCCGTTAGTAACTACCTTAACTGTTTCGCAGTAATATTTTGCAACTTTTAATATCCATTTCAAAGAAGGATGCAATCCCGGTTCACCTCCCGAAAATGTCACTACAGACTTTTCCTTAGTAAAAGACATAAAAGAACCATACGCCCTTAAACAATCCACAACTTCTAATATACTAATATAATCTACCGGCTCTTTTGGTTGAAAATCGTTAAGGCAAAAACTACAGTCTTTATTGCACTCATTAGTAAGCAATATTCTAAGTCGAAATTCATCTTTATGTATCATTTTGTCATGCATCTTTTCCCCTCCTAAACCTATTATTCATTCCTTTTTACCTGTTTAAATTTTGGTATTCCATACTTTCTCATATGTCCATAAAATGTATCTGTACTCACGCCAACCCATGCTGCCGCCTCAACTGCTTTCTCAAACTTTTCCTTTGCTATTTCAAACATCATTCTTACTAAACTGTCATATCTCGGCTCTGGAAGATTTTCAAGAACAAACTGTAAATTGTGATAGAACTTCTCCTCAATTTCAAACTTTTTCCGATATCTTAATCTGGGGAGGCTCGTGCGGGGATGTAAACTATGTATATCTTCATCCTGTTTTTCATTTTCTACTCCATCCTTTAAAAGCTTAACCACGCCTTCCGTTATTTCTCCACCTTTTATCATTCCCACACTTTCTACTGTCTCTTCACCATCAAATAATGAATCTGGTATTTCTTGGTTGCTCCCTACATGTACTCGACCTATATTTATAACATTGACAACTGCTCCCCCACTTGGCGGTTTACTGACAAGTTGCTGTAGAATCTTTAGATCTTGATTTATTCTAGCGTCCACTATTCCACCTCCTGTTTTTCTGTCTCCCAAATTTCTTTTACTGGTTTCTCAAGAAGTTTATTTATATGCTTCATGTGTTCTTTGTATTTCTTCGTAAGCTGTTTCTTACGATTCTCCAACATACTCTTCTCTTCAGGATGCAATTCCTTAAAGAGTTCTATCTTTTGAAACTTCTTATTTGATCTATTTGCCATTATTATACCCTCCTTTTCACTTATCATATTGTTGTCTTTAACTTCTCTATATAATAGTTGATAATCTTGTTAAAATCTTTTAGGTTCTCTGTAAACTCCTTTTCAACATCATAATCGTATTCCTTTTTGATATTCTTAAGACTCCCTAAAGCGTTTAAATTAGCCTGGAATATTTTCGCCTTTATTTCATCAATAGGAGTACGCTTCCAATCGTAGAACCCATATTTAAAAGCACAATCCCCACATTGCATCTCCCCATCATCACCATACACCCTTTTATGACCATGACTGAGCCAAAGCATACTTCTAAGTTTGAGTATCTCCTTCGCCATAGCTACAAGTTCTTTAGGATGTCCCGATTCAACTAGGTACTTCTCATATTCTGCCATATCATCCTCTTTAATCTCGTTCCCAAAATTTCCCGACAATTTCGTCCCATTTATCAGTTATTATCCGAACTTTAGACTCTTCATCTTCTGGACAACCCCATCCTCCACGCTCTTCAAATAATTCCCATAAAAGGTTGGCCTTTTTCATGATGTCTTTTGGTCCAACTAATATCTTTAATGGATCACAAACACCTTGTCTTCCTTCTAACAAGGCGTCATATCCATGTGAATCTTTCTTGAAAAGTTTAATTGCTTCTTTTATGAGCTTCTTTTTATCAGAAAATCTTGTAGTCATTTCTCCTACTTTGTACTTACTACCGAGAAAGAAATCTTCTCTACTATCTACATTCAACTTATCCACTTCTTCTTTCATCAACTTACATTCAACATCAACTCTCTCATCACCAAATCGAATCATACCATAGTAATGTTTTGCATACCAAACTACACTACTACCTACCCAAGTCATGATTTCTAAATATGCTATGTTCATACTATTTAAGATCAGTAAACCAAGGATCGATTTCGTTTTCAAAATCATCATCAATACAATATTCAGTATACCCCGACGTATTGTCCGACAAACCAAAATCAGCTCCGAAATGGTCGTCACTATACCTTTCCATTAATGTGGGTGCGGGTAAGAAAATCGTACCTTTCGGAATGATTATATCTTTTAACAATACTTTTGCCCCTGTCATTTTTGCACCCATCCTTCCAATTCTATTATTAGATCTATTTCATGTTTTATTTTCTCAAGGTCTTCTAACCCTTTGCCGCCTTCTGTATTATATCGACATATCCGCTTAACAATAGACCCCTGAAGAAAGCCTAATTTATTTTTAGTAGAAAATTCTACGGGCTGAATTTTGTAATGTTTGTAATGATTGCCTCCGATTTGTCTATCTAATGCGCTTTCCATCTTTTGTGTATTCCTCCTCATCCAAAAGAAAATAACTGTAAAACGTCCGCCGTCCTCCGCATAAAATACATGGGAATTCACTCCAGCCTTTTTTTCTATCTACACACAATCCACAACAAGCTTTTGAATCAACTTCTTCAGCTGCCTTTGCCTTTCTACTACCTTCTCTAAATCCTATTTCATTAAGCAGCATAATTAATAAGTCCATTTTGGAATCTCCAACATACCACTCATGTTTTTTTGAATGGTTTATAACAACTGAGTTCCCTGGCATAATCTATTCTCCTTATTTAGTAAAATGGTCTTTTACAACTTTAATCCCTGCTTCTACCAAATCACACATGCTAATGCCATCAAATATCATCTCAGCATCCTTTCCCATAACTTCCTGATAAGCCTTAATGGCCTCCGTTTCTTTCCTTGATAATGATCTATTGCGTGGAGCTGATTTATTTGCCAATTGCATTGCATCAATCATTGCTCCCCTTACTTCTTCGATGGCAGCAGATACACCATGCTCATCTGGCAATACAAACTCCCTGATCGTTACCGATCTCGGTCTAACCCACACATGGTGGTGGCCTTCCCTGAGGCCTTCATAAGCCCAGGGGTCGTTTACTCTAACATACCTTCTCCCTACTTTCTCGTAAAGTTCTTCTTTCATAACTACCCCCTTCTATCCTTTCTTAAAATCTTCTGGACCTTCAAAAGTGGATCTATCACGTAGATTCTTAGTATAAAACGCCAAATCTACTCCCATAGATTCCCCAATAAAATTTATAAAGTCGACGATCAAAGCATCAGCAACAGCCTGAGAAACTTCCTCATCTTGATACTCATTCATGTGTTTATTTACGTGAATCCTTTTAATTGCTTTTAGACAGTAACTTTTCGCTTCATCGCAGAGTATTTTTAACAATCGTCCTTTTTCCATTTTGCACCTCCAGTTAATCATAATAAACTCTTCCGTGTGTTCTGTTATATCCTTCTTCTTGTAGTTTACGAAGTTCCTCCAATGACAAACCAGGCCCATGATTAATTGTCGGGATTTCTTCTCTTTTAATATCTTCAGAATCTTCTTCAGTATTTCTTTTTCTGATCAATTCTCTACCCATAGTACTCCTCTATAATCCATGTCCCGGTTTTTAAAATTTTATTTTACCTCTGCCCTAACTCCTTGAGGTATTCTCGTGTATCTTCAACAGACAAACCTCTGCGTAAAATCCCCCATGGAAGCTCAAAAACGGGTCTACTCATTGATAAAAAACTTTTGCCCTGCCCAAAAACATCAGCGGGAATCTTTCCATCCGGGTGAGCCCGAAAAGCCAAAACATCACATTCTGCAGCCAAATTGTAAAAGTAATCCATTGCGTCTCCATAAAAAGTTTTACATGCTGATTGATGCTCTGGCTGATTAGGGTTGATAACTTCAAATCCTATATCCTCAAGAAGTCTAATGTCTCTTGCCTCTTGCGCACTTCCATATAAATGCTTAGAATGTGCATAATAAACTTTCAACTTTACTGTCATATTTCCCTCCTTAGTCAAGATTTACGTAAGCTGTAAAATGTGCACAGATCCCATTCTCCTTACTCCATACAAAAGACTCACCACCAGGCACAGCATCCACAAATTTGTTCTGTGAATGCCAAGCATCAATCGTACTTAATGTTGGTATCTGCCGAACTATAACGCCCCCTACTGTCTGCGTAGGCATAAACTTCCATTCAGCCTTCGTGTGCTTATGTCCCGTATGCCACTCCCTGTATTTAGACTGACCCCATAACTCCGGCCAAAATTGTGGTAGCATATTAACGACATTAGCCATCCGAATATTAGCATCATGCGTGTATCCCACGAGCAGATTTCCCCAAAGTCTAGCCTTCTCCCAAGGAGCCGTATTATCAACCATAACAAACTCGTCGTTCTTGAAATGTTCCTTGACCACCTCGGAGAGATAGAAACTTGCATGCATATCATGATTGCCAGGCACCCATAAAATCTCGACCGGTGCAACCTCCCGACATAGATAAACAGTCTTCAGAAAAGCTTCCTTCCCCTTCCAATAAATCTTCAAGAGACGTGAATCCACATCCAACTTAATTCCGCCCAAAGGAGTTTGGGACTGATAGTTTTCCACATGGAAAAAATCCTGTCCTAAAATCAAAAAGACTTTCTCAAAATTAAAATTGGCTGTATAATTCAAATTCCCAATTGCAGATTTCACAAAAAGATCAGTAGCTATATCAATATCATAATCTCCCTGGAGCGTTTCTTTTCCCCACGCTAACTTTCCTATATGTGCATCATAAAGACACATTTCCAAAGCATATGGGGTTTTAGGAACTTTCCTTTGAGTCTTCTTAGGAGGGACAAACTTTGGCATCTCCTGGATTAGTTTCCTAATAGCAAGATCAAGTACTTCAATCGTACGTGCCTTAAGCCAAACTTTTACTTGATAATTTGTTCTTGTTTTGGGTTCGTCTAAAATAACCTTACCTACTACTTTTCTGATTTTCATAGTAGTCGTCCAACTATTGATAGTGTAACGATCTACTTCCCATTTCTCCAAATCTACTTCAGCAACTTCTAATGCCTGCTCCAACGTATGGACAGTATAAGAAGTCACTTCAAGATATTGTTTATCCTTAGAATATTCCTTTCTAACATTATTCTTATCAATCTCCTCTTCCTCAATCTCCTCTTCCACAACCCCTTCGACAACAGAATCTGTCAAATCATCTACTGTGTATTTAGATTTTCGCTTCCCTGGTATAGCTATCCTATGAACAGCCATCCGCCCTCTAAGTTCAGCCAAAAGTCTTCTACAATGACGCTCCTTAATTCCGAAATATCTTTGAATCTCTTCAATTGTATGTGGCTCCATAAGAAACGCTGCTAGTGCATCTACTCTTAACTTTGGAAATAATACCTCTGGTTTTCTATCAGACATAACAAAACCCTCCTACTTTATAAGGTACTTTCCCCGGAATTTTTTCAATTTTCATTCTGACCCATTGTATACGTTTCTTCTAATGCTTTCATTGCATCCTCTTCACATTGTAAACACTCAAGGTCAGCAGGATCAAAAGGTCCTTCACAACCATATTTCATACCTGCACAACCATCACCAGTTGCTTCTTCTATAAATTTTATTTTTTTCATAATGGTTTATCCTCTACTCGATGAACGATTATCTTTTCCCTCTTCAGTTCTTTAACCAAATTTCTTATTAGTATACCATTAAAAGTTTTCTGTTTAATCCTTATAAATTTGTAATTCGGAAAACGTCTTTGAATGAAACTTTGGCGTTTGGCGTCTTTGGGTTTTAGTTTGTTGTTTTGATAATGATGGTGTTCGTCCCATTCCATGATAAGTTTTAGGTCGTGGTTTATGTAATCAAGGGAGTACCAACCTACTTTATATTCTTCATTACCAAACGAGGCGTATACACCCTTAGTCCCATAGAGGTCATCAAATCTTTGGAACCATTTTGAAACACGGGGATTAAAACTTGCCATATGGAATGGGAATGGCTTACCCAAAACTACAAATTCGTCTTTTCTTTTTTTCCAATAGACTCTCTTTTTCTTTGCCATTCTTGCTACACTGGCATGAGTTTCCTTGGTTCCGCCCGTATTCTTCTTCGCTGTGGCAGCCACCCCTGAATGAGTTTCTTTAGTTCGACCCTTCATTTTTACCGCCTGAGCCGCATGTCCAGAATCGTTATACTTATTTCTACCACTTTTCTTTTTCGCCATAGACGCTAATCGAGGATGAACCTCTTTGGTTAAACCTTTATTCCAAGTAGGCCTGCCTTTTAGTTTTTCAGCCATAGACGCTATGCCAGGGTGGGTCTCCTTCGTTAAACCTTTTAATTTAGATGCCAGATGAGGGTGTGTCTCTTTCGTCCGTCCCACTCTCTTTGCTACCATAGATGCTATACCAGGATGAGTCTCCTTCGTAAACCCCTTATTCCAAGCAAATACACCTCTTTGATTATGCCCACGAACAAACTGCTTTTTTACGACCCGCCCGCAACCGCATTCACAAAATTTACGTCTATGTAATTTCATTCCTACACCACTTTCCTAGCGCACCAAATTTCACAAGAATCCACAATACTACAAGGGTGCATATGCGCAGGGGGATGCTTTTGATGAATTCCCTTCACAGATTTAACAAAGATAGGTTCGAGACCCACTTCCTTAATTTTATGTTGGATGCAAACATCACAACACCGATTTGGGAAATCAATCTCTACAAGATCGTCTTTGGTCAATGCAGATAAAAAGAGAAGCCAGTCTTTACTCGGCCTATCCACACCCTGGTATATATCATACCCCACAGCATTCTCATAACCATCTGAAAAATCATAACCTGAATCCTTGTACGCATCTGTGGGTACCATAACATTCCGAACTCCAGGCATCACAAACTTTCCCAGCTCTATTAATCTACACATTTCTTCCAACACGTTTAGGCCAAGATACATCACATCTACAGACTGAACAATAACAATATCAGTATCCGGTGACATAAATTGAAAACATAATGATTGAGAAAATTGCGTACCTACATGTTTTTCTAATCGCACATATTTAGCATCCGGAAGAAATTCTCTCACGATCGGTTCAGGATCCACAGTTGAGCAATCATCGACAATACAAACTTCTAACGGGAACGTAGTCTTCTGTCGTGAAATGGAATATAACGTATTAGATAAACATTCATTTTTTTCATATGTCGCTAAAAATATACTAACCTTCATGATTCCTCTCTTCCAAAACATTCGCATCCAAAGTGTATAACTCTCTTGGTTTAATACCTTTTAACTTTTCTGTCCTGGAACAATAAAACTCGCACTTCTCCACAAGTGGACATGTGTACCACGTCTTTATATGACACTGATGAATACCTCTAACATAGGCCAACAAATTAGGTGGATGAAAATTATGACGTCTCATAGTTTGATGAAGAACAGCATCACAGGAATTATCTTCGTATCCTATACTTTCAAGATCTGTTTTTCTTATCGCTCCAAGAAAAAATAACCATTGATTAGATCGCCCTCGTCCAACATGCATCGTTAGAGAATATATGTAACTTTCCCAATTACCTAATATCTGTTGGACTTCAAAATCAAAATTCTGAAATAGTAAAACATCTACCGGGATATCAATAACTTCGGCAAGCGTAATTGTCTTATCCCCAACATGTTTACATAGTTCCTCAACCGCAAAAGGTTGTGCATGAATAACGTCACATGATTGCAATATAACAACATCCGTATCTGGCGACATAAGGTCTAAACACTGATTTCTATCAAATGGACCAATATGTTCCGAAAGTCGTCTATATTTCGCATCCGGCAAAAAGCCTTTTATAATAGGCTCGGGATCCACAGTTGAGCAATCATCGACAATACAAACTTCTAACGGGAACGTAGTCTTCTGTCGTGAAATGGAATATAACGTATTAGGAAGTACATCGTTCTTATTATAAGTGGACATAAGTAAACTGACTTTCATATCAAATCTCCGTTATGTCTTTTTCTTCCAAAACATTTGCATCTAAAGTATACAACTCTCCTGGCTGAGTACCTTTCAAATCCCATGTTCTACTACAGTAAAACTCGCACGTTTCAACAAGTGGACATATATACCACGTCTTTGGATGACACTGATGAATACCCTTAACATAAGCTAAAAGAGTAGGTCTGTTAAACTCCCGATGCCTCATGGTCTGGTGAAGAACGGCATCGCAGGAATTATCTCCGTATCCTATACTTTCAAGATCCTCTCTTCTTATTGCACCAAGGAAAAAAAGCCATTCATTAGGTCGCTTTCGTCCAACCTGCGTTGTTGAATAAGTAATGTATCTTTCCCAATTGTCTAACATATGCTGAACTTCAAAATCAAAATTCTGAAATAGTAAAATGTTTGTACGAATATCAATAACTTCTGCAAGCGTAATTGTCTTATCTCCAACATGTTTACATAACTCCTCGACTGTAAAAGGATGTGCCTGAATAACATCACAAGATTGCAATATAACAACATCCGTATCTGGCGACATAAGATCTAAACACTGATTTTTAGCAAACTGCGGGCCTATATGTTCTGAAAGTCGTCGGTACTTTACATCTGGCAAAAAGCCTTTTATAATAGGCTCAGGATCAATATCCGAACAGTCATCGACAACACAAACTTCCAGTGGAAACGTAGTCTTCTGTCGTGAAATAGAGTAAAGGGTGTTCGGCAACACACTATTCTTATTATAAGTAGACATAAATAAACTGACTTTCATAAAACACTCCTCGATTAGAATCTAATGTTCTTCACAATTCCTTCACTACTATCTCTTTTACTTTTTCCTCAACCGCCTTCTCAACTTCACAGGCTTTTTAATCCGTACCATTAACTCTTTTAAACATTCTATCTGAAGAGTAAGTTCCTTTATTCGTTCATACTCCCATCTCTCTCGAGGATCACACGGTCCTTTTTCAAGTTCAACAAGCTCTTCTCCTAATTCCTTCACTTGTTCTTTTAAAGGCTTTCTCTTAGCCATCTCTTTAACAATCCATTTTTCTTCCTCTAAACTTATATCTGGCTTTTTCCCCATAGATTTAAATTTGGAATAAGGTTTCAAGATAGAAGGGCGCCTCGTAGTAAATTCACTAACTGATACTCCTTTCACCTTTTTTCTAAATATTTCTAATGTATCTTTTCGATTATAGATGTTTATTCTACAACTATCAGCAATATCAAAATGAATCATAGAAGGTAGCTTATCTGACGCAAACCATCTCTCAGGTGCATCCTCGATCGCCTTATCTATCTCAGCAAGTAACCTTTTTTTGTCTTTCAAAATAGTAAGCTTGGTAGGCTTAGTAGATTTTACATTTTCTCTTAAAGGTATCCAGTAATAAAATTTAGTCATATTTAATATCTCTTCTACTATATATTATACTTTATTTTTCGGCTTTTTGAAAAGAAATAAACCTTTTATTTGCATTTACATATGTCAGAATTCTTTCACGATCCTCGTCTATTGTCTCCGGTTTACGTGGTAAAATTCCAGGAAGCATTCTTGGATAAACCCTATAAATAGGTAAATGTCTTACACTAAAAAATGAAGCGAGTTTCGCTACTATATCATCTGAACAATCACAAACATCCTCATACCATATTTCAAAATATCGGTCAGGACAATATTGATTCAAATCTCTACCAATAACTTTATTGTATTCATATTGCTGCTCTACAACCTGTTCCCAATAAAGGAGTTTTTGAATCTCTTTATAATTAGCGGTTGTTGCAGAATTCCATATTTTAGTCTTTCTATCCACATACGTAAAAAAAACATTATTCCTAACACCAGACGAAAACGATCCCTGATATTCTCTTGCCTTAAGATCCGACAACGCACTACGAACAATATCTCTTCTCAACCAAATAAAATATGCTTGTGGAAAAACCTCTGAAAGAACTTTGATCCTAAAACAATTCCAAGCGTTCTTCATCAATAGCGCACTTGACGTATTTCTCCAAATAGTTTTCATGGTATGTACCATATGCACCATTCTCTCTGCAGACTCAAAATTACAACTTCTCAATTCAGATGGATGGTCACCCCCAAACCAATTTCTAAAAATGAATGATGCCTCTGACGGACCAAAAGCCCCTTCAGTTTTTCCATAAGAACTTTCATGAGAAATAGGACGCCTTGGCTCCTTGCAAATTGAAGCTCCCAATAATACCCCAAGTGCCGGAAACTTAGAAAAATAATCATTGATAAAATTCCGGAAATAATAAAAGGTAAAATGATTTATCATCAGTTGGTAAAGAAGTGTACTACCAGTTCTCGGTGATGCTAAAATGAAAACTAAGGGAATACCGCTAATACATAAATTTTCAATCTTTGCTTCTGCAAACAAAATCTTCTCGAGTTCTTTCACGTAATTTTCCTTTACCAATAACTGTAATGAAAATACCTATCAACCCATGCCCGTGTCTCAAGAGCCATCAACATTTTATCCCTATGTTTCCAATACCAACCTTTTGTATCTGGCCTATCTTTTGCCCTGCCCGCTCCCTTCCAATCAGCTAGCATCTCTTTTCGATATCTTTCTGGTATCTCAAGTGAATGCAGTCTACCATCATTCCTTATTAAACACCAGAATTCCCAGTGATGTTTATTCCGTTTTTGATGCAAAAGCCATGCATAATTAAAAGCGTTGCCATTCTCTGTACCATTTTTGCCTACTACATGCCTATGATAACTAACATGCTCATCATCACCAAAGAAATGTTCCGCGTAAGCAAAAAACTCACTCGGTCTAAACTTACTCCAATCATGAATAAAACCAAGCCAGGAAATGCCTAAATGAAAGCATTCAATAAATGTGAACCATTTATGCCGTAATACGTAAATAAAATATCTCCGATACATTATCTTATCCCTCATCTTGTAACGCACGAGCTACTTTTCGTCTAGTTTCCTCCTGTGCCAATTCACGAATATTTGATTTAATAATCGGATATAAAACATTAAAATACAAATCATGTCCTTCTTCATTCAAATGGAGACCATCTGCAAGAAGAAATCGACTAAGCTTAGATCTATCCCCACCAGTACGGTTAAGGAAAGCGTGTTCTGTTTCTCCAAGGATAAGTCGCTCCTCTTCCACAACTTCTCGTATTGCTAAATTATAGTTTCTATTCCTCTCCTCATAATGGGTGGCTTTGCGAGTTGGATGATTTGTATTCATCAAAATTTTCGTTACCCCAAACCGAGCACCTCTTACAGCAATCTCCTGTAAATTCGCTTTGAACGCACCAAGACTAACGCGCGATAATCCCAAATCAGTATCCCAGCAATTAGAATCATTTAATCCAAATTGGACAATCAACAAATCTGGACGATAGTATTGAACCTCATATGGCATAACTTCAAGAGCCTGTCGTGTAGTACGTCCATTTCCAGATGAATTAGAAACAAGTACATCTACACCCAACTCCGTAGAAAACTTATGTAACGCCCTGGAAACTCTTGTGACCCACCCGTCATGGAGAGAAACACCTTGCCCCACACAAACCGAATCACCAAAAAAAATTACCTTAATCATTATTATTATTCTCCTTATCTTTTTTAATCTTCGTAAGCTCTTTCTCCGTCTCTTCACAACGCTGAATTAATGACTTACATAAACCTTCCATAGTTTTCCCGTAATGCTTAATGACCAAAATATAATTTCTTACAATGTGATCAACCTCATCTTTATCCTGCTTTCTCATTCTCTCTCCTTAAAAAAGGGGGAACATTTTGCAATTAGAGAATCTTATGCTCTCAAGTATAGAGTAGTTCCCCCATCATTCATGCAATCCTCTATCCATTATCTTTCTTTTTACTATGTAAAGGACATTTATCATTCGCCCAAAAACATTTCTTACCTCCCCACATGAAACCTTCTCCATAATAATTATCTAATACTGGACAAATACATCCCTGCGCTATTGCTTCTTCAGAACCAGGGTTTGGTATTTTGTTTTTCTCTACCATTACAAATTCCTCTGTAAAAATAATTCCGCTTGCAACACCCCCCAAGAATACCTATTCACTCCAGAATACGGCTCGGAATTTATATGCGCAAATCTCTTCCAAAATCGTAAATAGTTTTCTTCCATCACTTCATCCAGACGACCCCAGTTCTTCAGAGGAATAGGAAAACCTCGTTTAACATAATTGGTACTAATTGATTCTGGCATATCAGGATGAACTTCCCTAAGTTTCTGTTTCGGAATTAGTGACATTGGCGTGTTCAGATCCCTTGCCACCTCAATAAACATTTTGCTAGCTAAAGGGCTGTATCCCTTAACATCGAGAGCATTACAAGTCTGTTGGACTAAATGCAGCAACGTAGGCAATGTACAATTTATATTCACGTATAAAAGTTTACATAAAATATCATCTATAGAATCTAACATAGGTAAAAATGTACTCATCACAAACGAGTTGTAAAACACACTTTTAGGTCCCCGATTTATGGCCGCTAATATTAATAAATCAGTAGCATCTTTCCGAAGCTTCTCACCCGTTGGAGCAAAGTTCGGCATATATTGGACCGTACCATCCACCACTGGATAATCCAACGAAAAATTATTGACAAAATGATTGTAAAAATATCCCATAAATATTTCATCGCCACCATGCCCAAAGAGAACATCTTGTACACCATCAACACACACCAAGACCTTTTTCAGAAGTGCGTATTCCATAACACTCCCAAACCCACCTGCCGGAGTATAAAAAGTTTCGGAAGCCTCCCCAAGATTATTAAGGAAATCATCTTCTGTAAGCTTTATTTTAATATGCTTCGCACCAATTAACTTTGCAATAGCAGCAGAATATTCTGTCTCATCGTACTCAAGATCGTCATAATATCCAGAATAGATAATTCGTGGAGTGGTTTCTAATGCCACCACTGATGAATCTACACCACCACTAACCGCCGCAATTACATTATACATTCGGACATTCTTTTCTTTCAAATAATCTTTAATGCTCTGCGAAAAAAACTTTTTAGAATCAAAATCTTTCGTTGATATATTAACAGCAGCTGGATCAAATTTCACGGAAGGTTCGATAATCACACCTTTAAATAAAGTCCTCCCAGAAAGGAACATTTGAAAAGGTAAGTATTCGTACAAAAGAGTATCAAAATCTATTTCCGGTCGATGGGAAAAATTGCAAACAATATCCCTAAGATCATCAAATAGTTTTCCTTTGTATTGATATCTAATCTTCATAATCTTCTCTTAGTTTTAATTTGTGAAAAACAATTGAGTAGGGTCGAAATTTCATATATTTCGCCGCAGCCGTTATAGTCGTACTTGATATAATCCTGTATCCCGCAAAGTACCCTGCTAAATCTTCTGCTCCAATTGATCTTAAATGTTTATATTTGTATTGCTTATATTCATGTATGTAACGTGGATCAGTATATACAGAAAGATCCTGATACCATGGACATGCAAAATATAGAAAACCCCCTACCCTCAAAACTCTACGCATTTCCGAAAGCAACGTAAACGGATAACGAACATGTTCTATTATATCAAGACAAAGTACAGCATCAAAAGAATTACAATAAAAAGGTAGATGTTCTCCATTTGCTCTAGCCTTCACATTCGCAACAAACTTAAGTTGCTGTAATCTCTCTAATGAAATATCCAATGCCACTTTATATTGTGCATTAGCTAAACTTAGAACATGACCATCCCCACAACCTACATCCAAAAGCATTTGTGGAGGCTGTTCCTCCGTCAATACCTGAATAATATTTCCCAGCACACCAGTTTCAACTGATATATCCCCTTTACGATCACGTGCCAATTCCTCATAATTCTCTACATAATCATCAGACCCGGCAACAAAATCGTAAATCCCGTCAACGACACGAACAGGCTCTCTATTAAATAATCCGAACATTTTCTACTTTACCTCTTTTAAATGCGTATATGTTTGCCCAACTCCATGTTCTTCATACCAAGCCATCGTCGCTGCAATTCCCACATCCAATGGCGTACGTGAATCTTCAAACTCCGCATTTGTACGTGAAGGACTAAGAAGAATTGTTTCTATATCATCTGGCCCTCTTTCTACTATTCGAGGAAGTCCTCTCATACCCAATTCCCCACAGATTGCGCTATAAATATCATGAATCGACCAATCTCGTCCCGTAGAAATATGATAGATACCCTCACCTTGTCCGTCAACGGCACATAATACTATATCAAGAAGATCATCAACATAAACAAAATCCCTTCTCGTATCCACCATTGTACACTCCTCACCCGCTTTTATCTTTTTATAAAAGGTAGGAATCGGCCCACTAAGATTACGTGGCCCATAACAATTAGCTAACCGAAAAGAAATATAATCCAAACCACTCATCGTTATAAACCTCTCAGCCGCTGTTTTAGTAATAGCATAACTATTTCCTGGAACAAGAGGATGCGCAAGCGTTATCGGAACTTCCTGCGGAACTCCATAACATAAAGAGGTTTGAAAATAAATTAATCTCTCCACATTATGTTTTATTGCTTCCTTGACTATATTAATTGTTCCGCAAACGTTTGTCTCCGCATCAGTATTCCAATCATCAGGGTCTTTGTAAGAAGCCGCCGCGTGTACTACAATATCGGGCTTTACCCTATCAAAAATTTCTGTGCATTTATAATCGACAGCTATATCTTTACGAAAAAATCCTACAGCAGGATGAATATTATCAGCCTTACCAGTAACAAGATTGTCAATTACAAATACTCGATCTCCCCGTAGAATGAGCTTATCTGCAAGGTGCGATCCTATAAATCCTGCACCACCTGTAATTAAAATCTTTTTCATTTTTTACCTCCTTTTCCATTAGTTAATACAATTGTATTGAACTCAATCTCCCCCTTGCAATTCTCGTTACCGCATTCAAAATGTGTTATATCATCATTTTCATCCATAACAATAAAGAACACTTGGCAACCACAATGTTCGCACTCAACAGCGAACTCGTCACCACCAAACTGAATAATTTCAGCCATTATTACCTCCTTCTTCTAATACTTATTTTACTTTTAACAGATTTTCTTTCCTTTGATAAACAAAATAAATCTGTCGCTCTGCTCGTTGCATATCCCTTATCACCCAACCATTACTTTTGCAAATCTCTGGGTAGTTATAATGGAAACAATGGTTAATATTGGATTTCGGCGGCGCGGCGGGGGTCTCAAAGGCTATACCTACATCTACCATCCAACTTATCACAATCACCTTCTTCGCTACTCGTATCAATTCCTTCATCACTTTAAGTATATTCTGCGGTCGCAAATGCAGTAAAACTTCTGACGCTACCGCACAATCAAATTCTCCATCTCCATAAGGAAGGCAATCAAGATCTCCGAGAGTGATATACTTCAAATCAAAATTCAAATCTAAATGTTTAGCCGCATCCTTCACCCTCTTGTCATAAAGTAACGAAATGTCTATGCCCTGAACAAACTCAGTTCCTATATACGCCTCAAAAGTCCGACCAATACCAGGACCAAAGTCAAGAACTCTCTTAGCACCAGCTACATGTTTCTTGGTATAAGCTATATGTTTTTGCGTAGTTTCAAACGGCATATCAGTTGCGGTTGGATGATGCCTTCTATTCCAATATGCATACTCATCATATTCTGGCACCCCTGCACCATAAGCGGAGGGTGCCTGTGGATCTTTCGGTAAAGGTTGTTTCTTTTTTACAGGAGGACTATCAATAACTTTCTGAATATCTTTTAATCTATGCCTAAGTAAATATCTCTTCGCAACAAAATCTCTGTATTCCTTTGAGTCATAATCATCGTTCGTAATCATCTCAACAAATTCCGGGATCGTTGTCCAAACATACTTCTCATCATAAACACCCTTCGCACCAACAAAATTATGAATCAATGGTTTAATCCCTGACGCCATAGCCTCCATAAGACCAAGGTTCTGACTTTCAAAAGGACTTGTACAAATAATATAATTTTTATCTTCGAGCCAAGAACTAATGTCTTTTATAAACCCATCAAAGTGAACAAAATCCACTAATCCCAATTCATTAATCATATGGCTCAAGTATAAACCTGCTCTCGGATCTTGAATTGCCCCAGCAATATGAAGACGGTAACTATTATCTGTATTATCCAGCAACTGCTCAAAAGCATGAATTAGAAGCATAGGGCCTTTCTTAAAAGATAAATTGCCCACAAAGGCAATATTCGGGCCTGGTTCCCGTTGTGTAAATTTATACTTATCGACATCAATTCCATTAGGAATTACATGCGTAGCAAAATCACTACTAAAATCTGGAATCATAGCAATCTGCGACATTACAAGATCTCTCACATGATCAGCCACAAAAATCAAGTCATCAATTTTACTCCAATTAATACCTCTTACGTATCCGGCTAACGCTTCGTAACTATGCAAACGACATATAACTCTTTTATTATCCAACAACGGAGAAGTCGTCAACGCAATCGCCAATTCATTCGCCCACTCAAGCCAGACTATATCGGCCCAATCAATAATAGTTCTAATTTCATCTTCTTTATTAGAAAAACACGTACGAATCATATATTTGCTCTGTAAAAAAGGTATTACATCATGTAGAAAAGTCTCAAGTCCTGGCGAACACACTACTGCTATTTTTTTCATCTAACCTCCTACTTTATATTGTTAATCTTCTATTACACACGCAACAACCAATTGATTCTTTATAATATTTATATTAATAATTGGAACTGGGAAAGGAACCATCTTTGATAGTATTTCCCCTCCTTTACGCACACGCCACAATCTTTCCATTTCCTGAGACTGTGCCATTACAGAAGCCGCCCATAGAGCGCGCCAGTGTTCTCGCTCCTCTCCAGAATTGGCGTATATAATACAGTGAAAAAAACTCTGTGTAGATGTAAGTATTCCCAAAAAATTACCGGTCTCTTCCGGCGTTAAATCATAAACAAACATCTTTTCTTTAGATTTCTTCGCTTTGTATTCCATTTTCAATTCCTTTTAAATTGTCTTTATTGGCCAGTTCTTTTACTAACTTTCGTATTAATTTACCGTTAAATGTCTCTTGTCTGATTCGTATAAACTTGTAATGGGGAAAGCGTCTTTGTATGAAACTTTGACGGGAGATGTCTTTGGGATTTAATTTATTATTTTTATAATGGCCTGGTTCGTCCCATTCCATAATCAACTTGAGGGTATGATTTATATAATCAAGGGAGTACCAACCTACTTTAAATTCTTCTTGGGCTGGGGCTGCGTAGATACCTTTGGTGTCTGCTAGTTCATCGAATCTTTGAAACCATTTTGAGGCGCGGGGGTTGTAACTTATCATAGAAAAAGGCACCGGTTTGCCCAAAAGCAAAAATTCATCCTTTCTTCTTTTCCACCAAGCTTTCCTTTTCTCTGCCCTCTTCTCTGCCCCAACCGCTATCCCTGGATGAGTCTCTTTAGTTCTGCCTTTCATAATGACTTTCATCTTCCTTGACTGAGCCGCTACTCCTAGGTGATTGTATTTAGTTCTACCTGTTAATTTCCTTGCTCGGGCTGCTATGTAGAGATGTGTTTCTTTGGTTCTACCCCTTTGCCTTTTCGACGAAGCTGCTAGGTAAGAATGCGTTTCTTTGGTCCTGCCTTTTTGCTTTTTCGACGAAGCCGCTATGCCAGGATCATTATACTTATTTCTCCCCTTCAACTTTTCTGCCATAGCCGCTACGCCAGGGTCATTTTCCTTATTTCTGCCTGTTCGTTTTTCTGCCATAGCAGCGACCCCCAGATGATTGTATTTAGTTCTACCTTTAAAAATTCGGCTTCTCTTCCTCGCCCCTGCCGCAATCCCAGAATGATCCTTCTTAGTCAAACCCTTACTCCAACCAGATTTTCCTTTCCCACTATGACCAATAATAAACCTATTTCGTTTCCCTCTACAGTACTTTGTTAACTGCCCGCAACCGCACTCACAGAATTTTCGTCTATACAATTTCATTTTATATCCTTCCTAAAATCCTGTCACAGAAAGCATTCCGCTTTCTAAACGTACGAGTGGAAATTCCTGGCATACTAAATAACCTAAAGATGTGGTCGCATGTTGTTCGTATGCTTCCTTTTCTAGATACTGCGCGCCACCCTTGAGGATCGTGGTTTCCATGCCCTTGATCAAATTCTTACACCGAGGATGACAAAACAATCGTACATCTCCAGCCGCATTCTTTAACAATAAATTAACTGCGTTATGGCGTGATCTCAGTGGGGGGTTGGCTTTAGGGACTTTCTGATTCGTAAAACCCGCCTGTCGAAGAATCTCGTAATCCGTCGTCCGTGATCTTGTATCTTTTGCCCGCCCACTCGCATCTCCATAAATCGTCACCACCTGCTCTCGATCTTTTGGATCTATTTCATATCTATTATTAAACTCATCGACGGCGTGCTGAGTGTCAGAAGAATCAAGAACAATTTCCGAAAAAATATGAAGCTCCGGTCTAACCGTTCCTTTTTTATCCTTTCCCTTTTTAATTTGCCCCAAAATACTTGACATCGGTTTGCCTTGCCCTATGTTAAAATCATGGGACCAGATAATTGGGAGACATGGATCCATTTCCGCTTTTACATCACGATGAACAGATCGATCAAAGTTGTGATATAGTACGCTCCCCTCCAGGCTAACCCACTTCGCCAATACCATTCTTTGGAACTTCTTTGCTGTGTATAGAGTCTTGAGCCCTTCAATATATCCTTCAGGTAAATTCTTCTCATTTGCATAAGAACTGGCATAAACAACATCCATCAACTTTTCAGTAAAATTGTCAACAAACATTTCATGCATCCAACTCCCAGGATCGTCCAAATTAGTAGTTAAAAGTATCTGTATAGGGCTACCCCGATCATCTCTCATCCGTGCAAGGACCAAATCAATAGCATCTTTGATAGTTCCCCAAACCTCGTCACACCAGGCCCACGCAATTTCCATCCCACTAAGATCTTCATAATGGCCCATAGATCGACAAAGTATTTCACAATAACACTTACCATTCCATATATATATATTTGAAGGAGAATGTCCAGAAGGAAGTTTTTCAGGAAGAATAGGTACACTCCAATTTCTACAATTTTTATAAAGGTTGCGAATGGTGCTATCTTTAAGTTGTGTGTACGAATTAGCAGATATTAAACCTATTTGCCCAGGAACCATCTGTTTAACTTTCCTCAATATCCAGAGACTCCCCACATCCGTTTTCCCACTACCCACACCACAACCAGCGAAAATCATCTTCTTCTTCGACTTCATAACCTTAAGCTGAAAATCATTTGCACGATAATCTATAAATTTTTTCTCTTTATCTTCAGTCATAATGGTTTATATATTCTTCTCGGGCTCTATGTGCTTCGTAGACTTATTATTTATTTTTGATATATAGATATTAGATTCATATGGGTTTTTATATTTTATTTCATAGCCCAATTTTTCTAAAAGCTGATTTTGTATTGCTGAAATATTTTCTATCCAACCCTCAAGTTCCTTTATTTTTTCACGTAAATCCATTTCTACCTCCAATTTAAGTTTATGAGGGTTTATCTTCTTATTTCACCGACCTTTTCCCAACATGCCCACACTTTTCACAAACATACTCCTCATCGCCCATAATCCGAACCTCCACATCCCCTCTATCAAAAGATACATCATGCTTATCCCGAAACATACCTATTTGTTTCCCAGCAAGTTGTATCGCTTTGAGTTGATCGACCGTCATAACACCCTTAATACGTATTTTCTTACCTGATGTTATTACACCTACTACCTTACGAGTATGATCATCTAATTCATTAAGTTCTTTAGCAGTACCATCTTTTTTATAAAGGTCTCCAACATCAAATGTTATAAGATCATGCAACTTTCCCATTAATAAATCTTCGGTTATATCCGCCTTTTTACGTTTACGTTTCTTATCCTTTTCTAATGCAAGCTGCACAGCCGGATGCTTTCGCAATCCATTAACGCGTGTACTGATACTATTTCCTTTCTTACTATAACCAGCCCTACGCGCAGCAGCTGGCCAATCCCAATCCTTTGGAAGTTCCTCTACAAACTTCGCCTGCATGTCTGTCAATGGCAGTTCAGGTACAGAATCTCTCCTCTGACTCCTTTTCCTTGGACGTTTCATTGTTTCCTGCTTCGGTGGTCGTCTCTTCAATCTTGCCATTAGTCTATCTTACCTTTCTCCCGATGTTAGTTTTCTAACTCAAATTGTTATTCTTATACCATATAGTTTATATTATTTTCCTTCTAAAGTAAAGGTTTGGTTACTGGGATAATTTCGATAAAACTCAAGTAACCACCCGTTATTTCACAAAATTCTTCTTCAGTAATATTACCCGAATCCTGCACCTTAACAGCTTCTGCCCAGCCTACCCCAGAAGAACAATTTACCAAGGTCATCAAACGACCAATCGTCGTACTTACCATAGTCAAAACATATTCTCCCCCGCCACTTCTTTCAAATTTCTGACCGATATGATAAAATTTTTCAGGTTAAACTTCTTTGATGAATCCGTATTTGATAAAAAGGGCTGGTATTTCAGGATACTTTTCAAAATAAGATGTAATATGCTCTAACCAAATCGGTAAGAAAAAATATAACTGATCTTGCGGGTGAAGAAGAGATGAAGATGTATAACGATTCCATGACACCTTCAAAAACTTTTGGAAACCAACCCGAAAATCATCTGAAGTTTTATCACCTGCATCATAAACTGCTGCCGCCGTAATTTCCTTAATTTCTTCGTATTTTGTTTCCATATTCATATCCTTTCTTTTTTAGATGTTGATATTGTCGAACACAGGGGATCGTAGAACCAATTCGCGAAGCAATCTGTTCATCTGTTAATCCATTATCAGAAATCTCTTTGAATTTATCAAGTTTTGTTGGTCTACGATGCCCTGGTAACTGGATAGTAATTTTACATAATATCATTGCTCTCCGTATTGCTTCCTGAGTAGGACCAAGAACATGTTCCATCCTTAACATAGATCCTTCTTTTTCGTACACGCTCTGCAACATTGATTTTATACTATGCTGAGTTCCATATCTATTATTATAACCGTCCCGAATCTCTGTCCAATCAATCATCCTGTACCCCCACGTACCATCGGCTGAAGATATACATATTCTGTAAACGACATTCGCCCCGCAACCGAACTAATAACGACCAAATTTCCGGTAACATACCAATTTTCACTTCTAAGCTCATCCACTTTGCTTTCTAAATCAACAAGCGACTTTGCATTAACAACCTTGTAATATTCCATTTTACCCCTCCTTGTTTAATATCTTATATCATCACTATCTTCAAAATGCATCTCCCAATCATCCCGCCACCTCATCTCCTCATCAATCTTCTCTGCCACTTCTAGGTAATCTTCATAAACAAACTCTTCTCCCTGACACCACTTTAAATAAGAACTTGGTACTTCACTAATAGGCTCGCCTTTATACTTTCCAAAAGGCATAAACACATCATCAATTAAACCCATTATATACCTCTATATTCCTAACCAAAAATTAAAATGAGCAAAAGAATAAGTATTGTCGTTGGTACTGTTATTGGAAAATACACAAGATAAAGTGCCCAACACGAAAGAACCCCAAAAATAACAAGACCAACTATTTTACTTAAAAAATCAAACAGCGATTTCACTTTCTTTTCCTCCTTTTTAATTGGGTGGAGGCGCGCTCAAACATACTGGGTTTCTCATCGTCGATGGCTTCCCCCACCCTTTTGACTTCACTATATTCCCCGTTATGCTTAACGATAAAAGTGCGATCCGCAATTTCCTTCAACTCTTCGTCATGCGTTATAATAACTAACTGAACAACTAACCAGTGCGATACTTCTCTAAGAACTCTCCCTCCCAAACTTATTAAACGCCCCATATTTTTCAATGGTTCATCCAATAAGATAACGTCCCTACTCCTCGGCTTCTCAAAACTCCACAAAACTATTCGCAAAGCAAAAGAAATAATATCAACCATACTCCCGCCAACATCCTCCTCAGGATCCTCATACAATATCTTCTTCTTTTGGGAAGTAATTTCATAAATAACAGGTCTTGCTTCTAACTTATTTCGTTTTCTCTCAAAGATAAGTTCAAATCCATATGGCCGATCAAAAACAGATTTTATTGCCATCGTTACAAGTGTTTCTACCCGTTTCTTAAACCGTTCCTGTGTATGTTTCGCCACTTCAACTAATACCCAACGGGCTTTAATAAACCTATCAATCTGCCTTTGCAGACCTTCTGCCTTAATTCTTTTCTTCTCCAAACCACCTGCCAAGATATCCACTCTTGTTTTTATCTCAGCAAACTGATCTATACATTCCTGAATCTGAACTTGAACACTCATATCTACCTAAACTTAGCAAGCCTTTCTTCTGCTTCAATTAATAGCTCGTCTCTCTCCTCTTCCTTCTTCTCTATCTTAAGACTAATATCGTCTGATTCCTTATAAACATCATCAAGTGTTTTTACCCCAAACTCCTTCTTCAAACGATCTAAAATTGCCTTGGCTTCCCCTTCTTTCTTCGACTTCTCTGATTTAATACGTTCAATCTTATCCTTCAAGTCTTCGTGTATTCCTTTGCTCCTGCGCATTGCCCATCACCTCCGATAAAACGTCAATGATTTCCTGTTCTATTTTATTTTTCTTAAAAAACATCTGCAAATTAGCATCAAATTCCACACCAGCCTCAAAATCTTCCTCGATACCCTGGACGAAAGCACCTAACATTTCATCTCCCTCCTCAACCATTTCAATATGATCACGAGAAAGAACTTTCTCCGCAGGCTCATAGGG
>SDBU01002616.1_pt1 | contig 23734 bp, 21 predicted proteins | sample 2277071 | NCBI WGS metagenome assembly SDBU01 (sample SAMN10397929, study PRJNA504765) | marine sediment metagenome | isolation source: marine sediment core GS08_GC12, 126 cmbsf | place: Arctic Ocean: Gakkel Ridge, Loki's castle | collected 2008 | reverse complement strand
GATTTTTGCAGATCAAAAACAGCTTACAGTAGTATAAAATGTTCACGGGGTATTTATATTTAACAACTTTACGTAAAGTTTATATGTAAAATGTTAAATGAACATTTTAAGCTGTATATAAAGACAAAATCGCCAAAATGAAAAATGTAAGAATTTATAAACTTAAATTATCATATAATTGAGTAGAATTAAATAACAAATTTTTTAAATTGTTTTATTAAATTTATTTTTTTTATTATGCCAGACGACAAGTATTCATGTTCAGATATTAAACATCCAAACTGGAGAAAGAAAGATAAGATTTGTCTAACTCCAGTAACATTTTCAGATTTTAATCTTATCAATATTAAACAAAAACAGGAAGGAGAGCCTACTTCTGAGAAAGTTTGTGGAGCTTTTGAACAATCGATGGGTTTGAAGCAAATCATTTTAGAACAACTAAATTATTATTCATCGACTGGACAGAGGAAATATTCTATTCTTCAAGTTTCTGCAATGATTGGCATATCCGAACCTACCACTAGAAAAAGAATAAAGGAAGTTTTACTTCTCTTAATTTCACCGATACACTCTGATATTCAGAAATCAAACACCGTTTATCGAATGATATTTGGCAAGATTACAATCTCCTATCATGATCTTAGGCAAGGTGCTCTTATAGCAGGATTAAAGCTAATAACATCACCTTCAGCTTTTTTTAATATTGTTAAAAACAATCATAGTATTTCTAAACAGAAAGTTGAAGTTGAATGCAAACTTAAGCATCTTTCTTTAAGGACTATTTCAAGAGTTAAGGAAGCTTCTCGTGTATGCAAAACTTGTGCTGATATTGAATGGCAAAAATCTGTTAAAAAATTAAATCTTGATAAAGAAATCTCTTTCAATTGTATTTTAGATTTAGCACAAGACAGAAATCTTGAAGTAGTATCGTTTACCAATCCAGATTTACCTTTAACTCAAGCAGAATTTCACAACTTAAAACAAGCCAATGCTCTTTTAAATAAAAGAAATAGAGAAATTGTTTTTATGTGGAAACATAAAGATTGTAAACGTATTTTTAATAGCAAATATCGCAATATACAAGAGGGGTTAAGTCATTGTCCGTATTGTAATATTAATGTAGATCAAAGAATAACTCATAATATGGTTGAATTAATTTTTAGTAAATATAATACTTCTTTTTCAAAGGAATTTGAATCAGAAAAAAAATTGAAAGAAATACTTGCAATTGAAGGTTATGAAAATTTATTAGAATTAAACATGAAGTCAATTAAAGATATATATAGGAGTAGAATTACTATTGATTGCTTTGCAATTTTAAACATCAACAGAAGAAAGATAAAACTATCTATTGAACATGATGGAGCTCAACACGACAAACGAGAAAAGATAGGCATTGACGCTATGATAGCATTATCAAAAATAAATGGTATTCTATTAACATATAATGAAGCAAGAGATAGATGGGAGGCACAACTCAAAAGGGATAATGAATTGAAAAATTTATTTGATATCTTAAAGAAATCTGATTACTTTTTAATTCAAGTTCCATACACGGTTAAGGGAAACGCCCGTTATGAATTTATAATAAAGGAATTTGAAAGACAAACTGATGAGCCCATTAATTTTAACTTAGCCGATGTACCAAATTGGAAGTCTTTATTAAAAACCTTTTAAAAAATAAGAAACGATTTCAATTATTTTTTAAGTTTAATATCTAAGATTTCTAATAATCTGGTATATTTTGTCCCTAATTCTCCAATAAGATTTTTAAATTGTGTTCCGTTATCTGCAAGAATCTGATTTGGCCTTCCATAAACCATGACGGCATTTCGTATAGTTTTAAACACATTTAATCCCTTTTGGTCTTTAAAGTATTCGGCTGCCACGATAAATCTTGAGTTATCATCAAGTAAGACAATTAAATAAATTTTTGCAAAGAAGTTAAATATTCGTGGTGCGTCTTATTTCGTTTTTTTACTAATCTGGAAAAGCTAACAAATTTATTCTTTAAATCGATTATAAGATGAACTAACAAATAATAAATGAAATCTTAATATAATTTCCATTATTTAGAATCTAAATGTGTGGTATATTCGGCATTATAACTAACCAACGTAATATCTCCATAGGAAACGTTGTTCTTGAAGGAATTAAGCGGTTAGAATATCGAGGTTACGATTCATGTGGAATAGTCTCTCTCTCTAATTCTAAATTGTACATCAAAAAAGATTCAGGAAAAATCGAGGAAATCCAAAAAAAAATAGATTTAGCAGATATTCCAAATAACTCTAAACTTGTCCTTGCCCACACTCGGTGGGCTACCCATGGAAAGCCCACTAGGATTAACAGTCATCCACATACAGATTGCTCTAATAAAATTGCAGTTGTTCATAATGGGATAATAGAGAATTTCCTAGATTTAAGAAAAGAACTTTCTCAAAATGGCCATATCTTTAGATCAGAGACAGATACAGAAGTTATTCCTCACCTAATTGAAAATGAGATGAAGAAGGGGTTAAATTTCAAAGATTCAGTAGTTGAAAGCTTGAAATTATTAAAAGGAGCATATGGGCTAGCAGTTTGTCATGTTGATAACCCTGACTTTTTTATTGTTGTTAGAAAAGAATCACCCTTAGTAATTGGAATAGATGAAGGGAAAACAGTTTATTGTGCCTCAGATATCCCTGCTTTTTTACCTTTAACAAGAAAATGCTATATAATGGATGATGACGAACTTGCTATTTTGAAAGCAGGAGAAGTTGAATTTTTTAATCTTATTACTAATGAGAAAATTGAAAAAGAACTGAAAACAATTGATTGGAGCATAGATGCGGCAGAAAAAAAAGGTTACGAACACTTTATGTTAAAAGAAATTTATGAGGAACCTGAGGCTTTACGACGAACCCTAAAAATTTCTAAAGAACTGTTAAGAATATTTGCTAATATTTTGTGGTCTGCGGAAAATATATATATTACAGCGGCAGGCACATCTTTTTACGCTTCATTAGCAGGAAAGTTTATAGTTACCAAATTTTTAGGTAAATATATTCAAGCAATAGAATGTTCTGAATTCCAAACTCAATTGTCAAATTCATTAAAAAAGGATTCTGTAATAATTGCAGTTTCGCAATCAGGTGAAACAATAGATACAATTGAAGCAATTAGATGGGCAAAAACTCATAAAAATGTAAAAATCCTAACAATTACAAATGTGGTGGGCTCTACTCTTACCAGATATTCCGATAAAGTGATTGTAACTCAAGCAGGACCTGAGATTGGTGTAGCAGCAACTAAAACTTACAGTACTCAAGTACTCACCTTAGCTTTAATTGCACTGGAAATAGCAAAATTAAGGAAAGTTGAATCTGAGCCAGAAATTGAAAAGTATGAAATAGCTTTAAGGTCAACTCCTCAAATTATAGAAAATTTCCTAAAAAAATATATCGATGTGATTAGAGATATTGTAGATACTTTAGAAAAGAGCGCGCATTTTTTCTTTTTAGCAAGAGGAATATCAATTGCCACTGCTAAAGAAGGAGGATTAAAATTAAAAGAAGTAGCTTGCCGTTTTGTTGAAGGCTATTCCGCAGCACATGCCAAACATGGACCAATTTCTCTAGTTAGAGAGGGATTCCCTATTATATTTATAGCACCCCCAGATGAGACTTATCAACGATTAATTGGAAATATTATGGAATTCAAGGCAAGGGGAGGCAAAATTATTTCTCTTATCGTTGAAAGTGATAAAACTATTTCGGAATTAAGTGACTTCACAATTAAAATACCCCAACCGGGAGATAAATATCACAATATCTTCAGCCCAATAACATTTATTCCTGCTTTGCAATTGTTATCATATTATGCCGCTTTACTTCATGGATTAGACCCAGATAAACCCCTTAATCTATCTAAAACAGTTACTGTTCATTAAATTTCTTCTAAAAAGAAATCAGCAGTATTTAATTAAAAAGAGGTTTTTAAATGAAAGATGGAAGATACTTCAATATTGCATTTCTTGTGTTTTCAACTATACTTAAAAGCCAAGAAGTTCCAACTTTTAAATTATGTTCGTCCAAATTTCGTATTACATTGATATAATCCTTACTTGTTGTATTTATGTTATTTAAAAATTCATCCTTCATTTTCTCATCACCCGAATATGATAGACATTCATTAAAGCATTTTTCGATTTTTTGTATATTTTCAAATAGCTCTCTTTTTTGATTTATCAACTCATTTGACACTTCATTACCCTTAATAGATTTATACAATTCAATGGATTTTTCCATCTTACTAGCTAATTGTTTGAATCTTTTAATTCTCTCATTGAAAATAATCTCAAGTTTTTCAAGTGCACCTTCATAAAGTAGTTTTTCCATATCGTTTCCTTGAAAAAACATAGAACGTACAATTAGGTACCATTGTCTAAGAGCTATTATGTTTGCTATATATTCAATACAATTTATAACCCTTCTTTTAACGCTCCAATATAGTCCCGGATAGAAATCCATATCCTCCTTTTGAAGTTCTTTACCCATTAAAAGCCTATGACCTTGGGGACAATCTCCCCGGTAAATAACTCCAGCTGCAATTACTGTATTATACCCTATCCGACTTGGTCCTACTATTCCACCTTGTCCCCCTAAAAAGATAGGAGGTTGATTGAGCATAACACCATATGCTACATCTCCAATTAAAGATGCAGTTGCTTTATCCTGATTAGGTGTATAATTAAAATGAATATACGAACTGCCCACTTCACTATGGTTTGTTCTGCTAGTCCCCCCTGCCATTAAGATATCACAAAAATTAATAATGCTCCCTAATGTCACAAATGGAAAAAGGATTGTTTGTTTAAGCCCTACTGTATGGGCACCATTTGATTTCTCCTCCAGCAGGCACCCTTCCCGTACTTCAGCACCATCCTGAAACGTTGATCCTTTCAGAAATGTTGATCCTTCAAAATAACCCCCTCTTAATTCAACATTTCTCCCTAATTGACAATTTTTAATAGTAACCGGAGACCTACAGCCTAATTTAACTCCTGACATAATAATAGTCTTGTTGCCAAATATTTTACACCCCGTGTATATCGTAACGTCCTCAGATGATATCAAATTAATATTGACTTCCTCACCAATCTCAACTGAAGATGGATTCGGTATTTTGACTCCTTTTTCAATTAAAGCGTTAATTAATGAGTTTTTGTTATATACCATATAATTGCATCTCTCCTCTGTTTCATATTTCTTTTTTTCTTTTGTAAAAATAATTTCTGACTACTAATAAAGCTTTTTTTCGTAATTTATCTATTATTATATCTTTTTGGGGGAAATTATGGGATAGGAATTAAAAATAGAAATATCCTAGTTTATGAATTTCATGAATTATTTAGCCTAATCCATTTATTCCCCCACTTCAACTTCTAACATATTATTACTATTACCCACTCTGTTGAAGTGTTCCATTCAAATGTAAGTATTATTATAAACTTTTCTTAATAATTCCAAAACCTTTATTTGGATCATGGTAATAAAGAGCATTTGGTGGGGTATCCTCACTTACTATAATATGTGCTCCGATTTGTGAATTTTAACAAACGATTTTACTTGTCATTTTACTTCCATTTGTTCCGATTTTTACGTTTGGTTAGATAATAATACCTAATTTTTTTAGTCTATAACATTTATCCTAGCCCTGCAATTATTATCTTATTACGCTGCATTAAAACATGATTTAGACCCAGATCAACCACTGAATTTAGCAAAAACAGTGACTGTACATTAGGAATTCTAATCTAAACTACACAAAAAAGCCTTTTACTATTGAACCCATCCCGATATCAAGAATAATTAAAGCGAGAATTTCAAATAATATATTTCCGATAAGACCTCCAATTAAATTGACAAATACACCTATAGCAATTATGGTTACCCCCATAAAGAACCATTGTATTCTCTTCTTAGTTTCCTTCTCTACTTTTTTAACAACCATTGCATATCTGTATACAACATAAATGAATAATGCTATTCTGATTAGATTAACAAAGATAAACAAATACTTATTGGTTATAGTATCAACAATTCCGGGGTAAACACTCAGATTCACTTCTGGAATTAAGATAAAATATCCCACACACATAATTATAAATAGCACCAACATTGTTCCGAGATACTTTGGGCTCATAGCAATCTTCTCATATTTTTCCAGAACAAATACGGTCATCACCAATGATACGGGGGCAAAATTGTAAAACATCTGAGCGGTCTGCATCATTGGTATAATTATTGCGTCAGGATTCGGAACAAATGTTATTACATGATAAATTGAATAAGTCAAAAATCCGAGGGAAGCTGAGATAAAAAATAAAGCAAACCATCTATTAAGCCAATTATTAGGATTTAGACGCAACTCAATAAACCCTGCAATAAATGCTAAGATAACGGTAACTATAGCGGCTACAATTTTTATTAAATTAGGAAGATCGATAATATATTCGCCAAATTTGTTTGAATAGTTATTTAAGTCTTTTCGTTTATAAATGTAATCGTTTTAATAGAATTCTGATTTTTTATGAAAAATATTTTAAACCAAAGAATCTTAGTTTTTCATTTAATACACCTATAGAAAAAACTCTAGTGAAATTTTATGGTTCATTTCAAAACTGAGGGTAAATTTAATGAAAACACTTATCTTATTGATGGGATGATGTTTTCACAGCCTGGGAATATTGCAATTTATGTAATTGAAAATAATAGTGAACGGATTATGATTGATACATCTACGCCAGTACAAGCTAGAAAAATTGTAAGGAAATTGAAAGAATTTGATCTATTTCCCGTTCAGAAATTAGTGTTTACACATTCTCATTTTGATCATAATCAAGGTTGGGAAAAACTTAAGAGAGCCTTTGGTGATCTGGAGATTTTTGCATCTGAAAATGCTATTCAAAATTTAAAGCATCCCGAAATCATGAACCAAATTTTTGGATTCAAGGTTCCACCTTTAGAGGAATACACACCATTAAAAGAAGGAGATATTATCGATTTAAATGGATTAGAACTAAAATTCTTAAATTTATTTGGTCATACTCGTGATTCTATTGCGATATATGATGAAAAAAATTGTAATATTTTTGTTGGGGATGCGATTATGGGAAAATGGGATTTAAATACACAAGCTCCAACGGTCATTATGCCCCCTGATTTTGAGGAATCTTTGCTTATTCAATCTTTCGAAAAATTAAGAAAAATTAGTAATAAATTGAATTCAATATCATTGGCTCATTTTGGTATCTATTCAGATGGAGATTTTAAAACAATTTTAGATGAAATGGAAACATTTTATTTTGAAATAAAAGAATCACTAATAAAGTGGTATAATGAAAATCCATCAAGTGAATATATTGCTATGAAATATCTTGAAACATTCATTCCGAATTCTACAATTTATACAAAAGAGAATCTCGTTGTATTAAATTTAATAATGGAATGGGTTATTGATGGGTTAAAATCAAGTAGTTTCGTAACTTAGTCAATCTAACTAACTTTTGATCACCTTTCATTACTTTTTTAAGGAAATAGGGATCAGTTTAAAATATCCTACCAAAATGCACTAGATCTGCTCTTCCATTTCTGATTATTTCATTTGATAATCAATGGTCATTGAATCTGCCTCTTGTTATCGAGATTTTTATAATTCTTCTCAAATTTTTTTGCTAGAAAGACAAAAAATTTTATAAAAACAGACATAGGCAACATAAGATTTGGGGATTCGTGCCACCCCGCCCATGTAGGAACCACAGAAAATCTTCATTGTTCTGCTCTTTTTACCAAAATTTAAGAACTGTTCACTACTATTAGGAATTGAAACTCTAGTTGGATTTTTTAGTGCAAATTTCGAAAAAATATTAAATAATGTTTAAATTTAAACATAACGGTAAAAAAAAGTTCATTAAGCGAAATTTATGTCTTTTACCGAGAGCTAGATGTTCTAAATTTATTTGAAGACTAGAAGGATTATTATAGGTGCTAGTTATGCTCGAAGTTTTGAAAATAGTAAAAGAAAATCAACAAAAAGCTAAAAAAATAATAAATAATGCTTCGATCGAGGCTGAAAAGATCATGCAAGGCTTGTTACAGAAATCAGTAGCCGCAAATGAAGAGGCTTTTCTTGCCGAAATTACCCAGGCGGAGAAAAGAGCCGACGAGTTGCAAAAGAGCAGCAATTTGGGTATCGATCAAGAAATAAAACAGATCCAGAGTACAGCAAAGCAACAAGCAAAAGAAATCGAAATCAAGGCAAAACTCAATCACGATAAAGCAGTAAATGCTGTTTTAGACATGATATTTAACAGGGACGAGGTGAAATGACATCGACTGAGCGAGAAATGACAACGGCTGAGCGAGAAGAAGTGACATCGGCTGATACGTTAATCGAAGCATTATTGTCCGAGGCACATGAAACCGCTGAAAATATCATTCAAGATGCAGAAAGAACGGTTCAAAACACTCTAGAAGAGCAGCGAAACAAGGGGAGGGAATTTGCGAGGGAGAGAGTTATTTCGATAGAGAAAAAAGCGCAAAACGACTCCATGATAATCAAGTTACGCGATAAGACTTCCGCTGAAACTAAAGCTAAATGGTTGATTCTCGAGAAAAAACACGCATTGATCGAAGCCGTTCTAAACCAAGTAAAAATCGAGCTATACATGCGGGTAAAAAAAGATAAATATATTCATGTACTCGAAGATCTCATCGTGGAAGGAGGCATTATCTTGGGTGCAACAGACTTGGAAGTGATCTTGAATGAAAAGGATTCAACGCTTCCGATGGATTTGGATAAGTTGGCAGACAAAATTGGTGAAAAAACGGGTACAAAGACCAATATCACGAAATCTGGAAAAATAGTAGATACAATTGGCGGTGCGATAATCCAAACGACTGATGGTAAAATTGTCATGAATAACACGTTTGAAGGCACGTTGAATAATTCTGAAAGTGAGATCCGATTAAAGATCGCACAGATATTATTTACATGATTTAACAAACAGTCATAAGAAATTCATGAAAATTGAAGGATCTAAACGTCCCAACAATCGGAAAAGCATAAGAATAATGGAATCAAAATCAAAATCAAAATTAAAGTTTAGGATTAATTCTATATAAAATATTAAATAAACGAAATCTGTGATGTCCTATGAATATAGCGTTGATTGCCGATGTTGATACGGTAAATTTCTTCAAGTTAGGTGGGTTGGAGCATGTCTTTGAGGTTAACAAAACCGAAAAAGCGGAGAAACTCCTGCGGGAACTCATTGAAAAACCAGAGTTAACCATTTTAATCACAACAGATTACATTGCAAACAAAAATCGGGCACTTATTAATGAAATCATAGAGGAACACGAGTTTCCTATAATTATTTCAATTCCCACTCTCGGGGATACCTCCCAACCTATTACAGATACCATCACGGAGCTTATTAAGAGAAAAATTGGTATTGAACTTAAATCAAAATAAAAATAAAAATCCTCTCTTGACAGAAACAACAATTGGTACGATATCCCGTATTGCTGGTTCTCATGTCACCGCGAAGGGAATGCCTAATGCAAAAATGTTCGAACTTGTTAAAATAGGTGAAGCCGGCATTATTGGAGAAATAATCCGTATCTCGGGGAACACAGGTATTATCCAAGCTTACGAGGAAACCGAAGGGACAAAACTCGGTGAAAAAGTTATCGGAACGGGAAAACTTCTATCCGTGGAGCTTGGTCCCGGGCTCATGGGACAAATTCTCGATGGTGTTCAACGACCACTCCCCTTGATTGCAGATAAAATTGGTCCATTGATTAAAAAAGGCATCGAGGTTCCTGCAATCGATCGCAATAAGAAATGGCAATTTCAACCCATAATTTCGAAAGGTGTTAAGGTTATCGGTGGTGATATTCTTGGTATAGTGCAAGAAACGCCTTCCATTGTAAATAGGATCATGGTTCCACCAGAAGTCGTCGGAGTCGTGGAAACCATTTGTTCCGAGGGTAAATTCACTGTCACTGAACCAATTGCTGAAATCAAGACACTTAATGGAATTAAGGAAGTATTTTTGATGCAAACGTGGCCTGTTCGGCACGCGCGCCCATACAAGATAAAACTCAAAATAGACATGCCACTTTTAACTGGTCAGAGAATCATCGATTCCTTCTTTCCAGTTGCCAAGGGTGGGATCACTGCTATTTCTGGTGGATTTGGAACGGGAAAGACGGTTCTGTTGCAAACTCTCGCGGTTTGGATCGACGCAGATATTATCGTATATATTGGCTGCGGCGAGCGTGGTAACGAAATGGCTGATGTCCTGGAACGATTCACGCATCTCAAAAAAACTGAATCAGATTATCCACTCTTAAGCAGGTCAGTCCTAATAGCAAATACGTCGAATATGCCAATCCTTGCAAGAGAAGCAAGCATCTACAGTGGTATCACAATTGCAGAGTATTACAGGGACATGGGTTACAACGTCGCGATAATGGCTGACTCCACGTCGCGATGGGCTGAAGCGCTTCGTGAAATCTCTGGACGATTAGAAGAAATGCCCGGTGAGGAGGGATATCCGGCATACCTTGCTTCACGCTTGGCTGAATATTATTCGCGTACAGGATGCATTAAAACACTCGGTGCGGATGATAGGGAAGGTTCGATAACCATGTTGTCGGCAATTTCTCCACCTGGGGGTGATTTCTCCGAGCCGGTAACAAGAAACACACTCTTATTAGCCAAGGTATTTTGGGCACTTGATTTCAATCTTGCCCATCGTAGGCATTACCCTGCCATTAATTGGTTCATGAGTTATTCCGAATACATGTCTTTCCTCGAAAGCTGGTTCTCACGTATTGGTTGGGACTGGAAAAAATTATGTGGAGATGCGAGAGCATTGTTGCGAGAAGAGGAAGAACTCAAGGAAATCGTGGCACTTATAGGAGCCGATATTTTAGGTGATAAACAACGAGGCGTTTTTGAATTAGCAAAGATGCTGAAGGAATATTTCTTGTTACAGAGTGCCTACCATCCAGTTGACGTGTATTGTCCCATTCAAAAAACATATAAAATGCTTAGAACGTTACTTAAATTTAACGAAAAAACTAGGGCTGCGATCGAATTGGGAGTGCCATTGCAAAAAATATTGGCACTTCCTATTAAAGTTGGGATAAGTCGATTGAAGATCCTCCCAATGAACGAATTTGAGGCAGTCAATGCAAAGATTTCAATCGATATGGATGAGCAATTCGATATACTCATTCAAGAAACGAAGGAAGAGAAAAATAATGACTAAATCCAACAAGAATGTAAGTTTCTTTACGGTCAACGAAATCGAGGGTTCATTACTCATGTGTGAATCGGTGGTTGGTGTCGCTTTTGGTGAATTTGTAAAGATCACAACCCAAGACGGCGAGGAGAAATCTGGCCAGGTTATCGATGTAAGTGATAAGATCACGGTTATTCAAATATTCGAGAAAACATCTGGATTAAACATCAAGTCTACAGGAATTCGTTTTACTGGTGAAACTATAAAATTACCCGTTTCTATGGATATGCTTGGTCGTATATTTTCAGGAGTTGGTAAACCGATAGATAATGGTCCAGACATAATTCCGGAGGAATATCTTGATGTGCACGCAGCAACGATCAATCCCTATTCCCGTGCGCATCCTACGAAGGTTATCCAAACTGGGATTTCCGTGATCGATGGCTTAAACACCTTGTTGTTAGGACAAAAGCTCCCTCTTCTTTCTGGGTCGGGGATGCCACACAAGCGACTTGCATCCCAGATCGTGAGTCAAGCAAAAGTTCCAGGGTCGGATGAGCAATTCACGATCGTGTTCGCTGCGATGGGCATAACATCCGACGATATGGTGTTATTCAGAGATGATTTCTTGAAAATGGGCGCAATTGGTAGAGTGGTGATGTTCATTAATCTCGCAGAGGACCCCGCTATCGAGAGACTCCTCACCCCGAGATTTGCTTTAACCGCGGCCGAATACCTAGCATTCCAGCACGACCACCACGTACTTGTCATCATGATCGACATGACAAATTATTGCGAAGCATTGCGTGAAATCTCCGCTGCGCGCTTGGAGATTCCAGGGCGTCGCGGGTATCCGGGTTACATGTATACGGATTTGGCAATGTTGTATGAAAGGGCAGGAATAATCCGAGGAAAGAAAGGATCAATTACTATGATCCCGATCTTGACAATGCCTGACGATGATGTAACACACCCGATCGCAGACCTAACGAATTATATTACAGAAGGTCAAATTATCCTGGACCGGACTATGTTCAAAAGGGGAATATATCCCCCGATAGATCCATTACCATGTTTATCACGGTTAATGGATAAAGGTATTGGCTTGAATAAAACAAGGGAGGATCATAAGCAATTGTCGGACCAGCTTTATTACGCCTATGCTGAAGGAAAAACAGTCCAAGGAACTGCTATGATCTCGGGAGAAAAGGCATTAACAAACACGGACAAACTTTATCTCAAATTTATAGAACGGTTCGAAAAGGAATTCATCAACCAAGGGTACTATGAAAATCGTGATATCGAGACCACCCTGAACCTTGGTTGGAATTTACTATCAATATTACCCGAGTCGGAACTCGCCAGAGTCGATCCCGAAATCCTGAAGAAATTCCATCCAAATTACCGAAAATAAAGTGACTTACTCATGTCTGCTGAAAGATTAGAAGTGCACCCAACGCGTCTAGAATTATTAGCTTTGAAACGCCGAAAAACATTAGCAGAAGGAATAGCGGACATTTTACAGAAGGATCTGGAAGTATTGATACTCTCACTTGTTGAATACAGAGAAAGGGCATCAGTCTTACGAACGAAATTATATAACACTTTGACAAAGTCCTATAACCAATTTATCGAAGCTGAGATGGTAGGTGGTAGCTTGAAAGTAAAGGAATTAGCACTAACGGCCACCCCGATAGATTTTAATGTAGAAACAAGTACGGCAACAGGGGTTCTTGGGATTCAATATCCCTCTCTGAAACTCACCAAAAAGGAAGTAATTGAACAAAAACCTCGCTTGAGCTTACTTGATGCTCCTATACAGTTGGAAGAGGCTTCAAAGATCAATAACGTGATGGATGCGATTGTCGAACTCGCAAGCCTTACCGCGGCGATACGAGAACTCCTCGAAGTGATATCGCTGAAAAAAAGGCAAATTAATAGAATCCGCTTCAAACTTATCCCGCAGTTCGATAAGACGATTGAATACATCCAATATATGTTGGAAGAAATTGAACAACAAGACGCTATTCGGGTTCGAGTTCTTCAAAGAAAGAGAAAAGAGAGGGTTGGGAAATCTTATGAAACCGGCTAAGTATAATACTTTAATGCCCCGGGTTGCACTCGAAAATCTCAAGCTTATCAATTTAGATGATTTAGTTCATTTAATCGGCAAAAACCTTGAATTTATTTTTAATTTCTTAATAAATACTGCATACAGGGAAGAAATTATCAGTACTTGTGGGGATAAAGTTGAGCCAGGTCTCCTTGAAGACGCTCTTTTCCAGAATTATGCAAAAATATTCAATAAACTACTGAAAGAATCCTCAAAAAATATCGAAAACTTACTCAATTCTGTTTTAAGTAAGTTTGATGCAATGAATCTTAAAACTATGCTTCGAATGGTACAAGCAGGAATGAATTCCGAAGATATACTTAAATACATCATTCCTTTAGGAATGTATGATAGGAAAAAGTGCCAGATAATTCTTTCTGACGTCAATTCGATTAATGATATCGTAGATTCTATACGAGAACAGGATTTTGGCTATATTTTGAAAGAAACGCTCAAGGCTCAAAGGATAGTCGGAGATTTATCCCCACTGGAAGCGGCTCTGGACAAGAAAGTATTTAAGGGAATATTAAAAGAAATCAAAAATCTCGATAGAAGTGATAAAAAAATTGCCACTAATATCTTGGGAATCGAGATTGATGCTTTGAATGTCAAGATCATTCTAAAATACAAATCATTGATGACCGACCACGAAAATATCAAGGAGAATTTGATGCCCGTGGCGTTGATCGATGAAAAAGTCTTGGTGTCTGCTATCAAGGAACCAGATATAAAATCTACGCTTCAACGCTTCTTGAGGTCTGTTGAAACAAAGCATCAAGTATATCAAGCTATCTTCAAAAAACTCGTGAACGAATCCGATTCGCCTACATCACGTTTGGAATTTATTCTGGAGAAAGCCCCGCTCGAGATGAGTTTTTTCGAGTTGAAGAAAAACATGCGGTATTACAATATCGGGTATATACTGGCATTTCTAAATATGAAATGGGTGGAAATAAGAAATTTGAGATGTATCATCAATGCAATGGCAAGAAACGTCGGTGCGGTTCAAACTCGCGATTTACTTATTTTACCGGAGAATTATTAATCTAAATCAAGCCCTTCGTTTGATCATCCGTGGTGAATGATTTTTTTATCCAATTGCGGAATCAAATGGAATCAATGTGGTGGGAGCCAAGCGAAACTTTAAAGGACTGCTCATTTCGAGATTAAAAATCCAGATGAGACTTGTTGTATAAAAAATAAAAGAAGTCAGAGTAAGGTAGAAATAGGAAAAACTTTCTCAGGTTCCAACCACTTTCTATCCAATAAGCATGAAAGATATCAACAGGCCATAGATTGCCAATGCCTCAGATAATACCAACCCCAATATATTGGTCGTGAAACTCCTGGGATTCTCAACCGCGGCGGTCATCATCGCGGGACCACACCATGAGATACCAAGACTTGCGATGGTGGCTGTACTACTCATAGTTATTGCGGCAACAAACGTTTGTATAGCTTCATAATCAGTCTCGATATCGGGCAAACGGGCAATAATCATGAATGCTATAAGCAATCCATATATTGCCAGAGCTTCTCCTAAGATGATCGTAATCAACAATTTACTTCCCAATTCTGGTTTTTCTGAAGTAACGGAAGCAAGCGCTGGTGCACAGGCCTTTATTGATAATAAGGCCGCTCCTGCACATACAATAATAACAAGAGCCGATGCGATAAGTGTTACTACTTTTGGATCCACGATATAATCATCTCTATTTTTTGATTTTGTTATTTGATCTTTATTGGTTTAAATAGAATTCCTTTTGCGGAGTAAAATTTTGGAAACAATTCAATCCAATGGAGCCTTAAACAATGAACTAAGACGAGAAGACCTTCAATGGCTATGGCTAAAATCGTACCAATTGCAACTAACGGAATAGCGCTTGGAGGGAAATAACCATTCTCGACTCCGCCAAGCTCGAGGAACATTGTGCTTAATGCCGTATGGGTTAAAAATAAGGCTGCAAGCCGACAAAACGATAACGTATGGCCTAATGACTCGATGAAAACTTCAATGGTATGGTTAGTACCCTCCATGAAGCTTTCAGCTATCGTCACGACGACTAACATAACAATCAAGGGTGCAATGACGAGTGCAATAAACATTGGCAAGCCTTCACCGAACCAAGTGGTAATTTTTGAAATGCCACCCCAATAGACCCACATAAAGAATCCACCAAGGAGAAACCAGATCCAGCAAAGAGTGGCGAAAAACTTTCCCCACTCCCGTCTCTTGAGGTGGTTTATTACGCCTAAAAATAAACCGAAAGTGATAAAGGAAACTCCAATTAAAATGGTGAATCTTAACAGTGTAAGTGGTTCGTGCATGGGATCAAACCCGCCGAACTTGAAGGGTCCGATTTTAAACAACAAAATGGGATGAAGAACTCCAGATGGACCGAAATATTCACCAAACAAGAATCCGAAGGCTATTGCGGAAATACCGCAAAGCATTATTATTCCTGAAGCTTTCAATAAATAACCGAAAATTTCCCCCACTTTATCAAGAGTAACCCTGCTTCTCTTGATAAGGAGTAAGATGCCCCCGATAAAGAGAATTAAGCCTTGACCAACATCGGCAAACATAATACCAAAAAGGAATGGAAAAGTAAGTGCCATCAAATAAGTCGGATTAATTTCTCCCTTGCGTGGATACCCAAGGGAAAATGTTAAGCCTTCAAATCCTTCCAACAACAAGGGATGGTGCTTGATAACATTAGGTACGTTATCTTCGGGTTTAGGTTTTTCTTCCTCGATAACGCATTTGCCATTCGTGATCTCTTTTATCCCCTTTATTACTTTAGGAAGATGTTTTTTCAAAATCCATGCTTCGAAATAAACAATTGTATCACATTGGGCCATATTATTCTCTTCTTCAAGGAGAACATTGACTTCCAGCGTCATACCTTGAAGAGCCGATAGAGTCGAATGGATGGTTCCTAGTTCAGGAATTTCCTTAATGGAATGTTCTTCGGAATACTCACTGCTTTGCAATTCCAAAACTTGCCTCGCAGTCTCCTCTAATTGATTGTTGATGTCAGTTAGGTTATGCTTGACCTCTGTAAGCACCTCTTCCGAAGTTTGCCGTCCGACAGGAGTTTTATCTTTTGTAATCAATTTTTTAGGTGATACTTTCCACTCCTGGAGTTTTTGAAGTGTCTTTTTTATCAAAGTTGAATCCAAATCGAGTAATTCAATAATAGGGTTTGGTTGTTTCTCAATTTCTATTAACTTCTGATCAATATTAAAAAGAATTTCTTTAATGGTATTTCCAGGTAGGAGCGCCACTTCATCAATCACATCATCGGGTTTTAAATCCAATTCTTCAAATTTCCTTTTAATTCGTGTTTGGATATCTGAAATTTTTAGTGATTCATCCTTAGGAATCGAGCACGCTTGCAAAAACCCATTATATGACTCCTCTTCGCAATCAACCTTGATATATTGAGCTACTCCCATTTTGCAAAGGAAGATATGAACTGGTTCTTGGTGCCTTTCAAGTAATATAACCTTGAGTTTTTGTAGATCTGGAATAGGTATTCACCAGAATTTATCTAATTTTGGTATGAATGGAATATCATTTCTTTGGGTATAAATGATCCCGATCCTTCCAGCCTTCAATGATATATTATTTTAGGATTGAAGTTAAAAATCCTTAATCTAGTTAAGGATGGACCATTCTTGTGGTATTACATTATATGTAAAGGTTAAAATTTGTATTTAAACTTTAGCAAATACTATAGTTTAAATTTGTAAAGAATTTGATTAATTTTTTCTATTTTTGAAATACTTTTATAGAGAAAATTTTCAGATCTATGGAGTTCTTAATTTGTAAATTATAAAATCAATAAATAGAGAGAAGAAGATAGCCATTTTTAATCTGAATCAAAACAACATTAATGGAAATGAAGGTTAATAATTAGATCATTCCAAAATTAATTCAAAAAAATTAGTTTTTTAATTAATCAGCTAAGAATTTTTTTTAAGAAGGATTATTAACTTTTATAAATTAGCTTAACTTTAAATTTTAACAAAGGATTTTGAAAGGATATCAAATCCAATTGAGTTGATTTTCGGTTAAAAGCTGATTTTGATAATTCCTCGAGATCAGGAAATTCAAACGGGAGAATGTTTTCAAAAGCTGGTTTTAAGAGCTCAGTATATTTCTTTTTATCGTATTGATGCTTCTTTGGATCGTAATGATGGAATGTCACTAGCAACACATGGATCCCGATCAAGGTGGTCTCCACCGAGAGTACATATTATTCTGGTTTTCACTCAATTGCAGTGGATGGTTCCGGGAACGGATTGGGACATTCTTAGATCTGATAGAATGCCAATAGCAGTACATGGACCACGACTGAGGTGATGTCCAATGAAATTTGGCTTTGCAGCGTCAAATCGCCTAACTGCTCTGCAATATTCAAAAACGGGTTATTATGGTCGAGAGCTCCATTCAAATCCCCTCGATCACTTAATATCATCCCAATGTTGGGTAAGATTTGATCTTTCACTTTCAGATCATCCAGCAGGTCAAAAATGCCCAGAGCATGTTTGTAATGGTCAACAGCCTCACCTAGATCCCCTCGTTCGATTAAGATCACTCCAATGTTAAGTAATATTCCATTTTGTAAGTCCAAATCGTTCAATTGTTCAGCTATATCCAGAGCATGCTTATAATGGTCGAGGGCTCCATCTAAATCCTCTCGATCACGCAAAATTATTCCAATGAGGGATAAGTCTTGACTTTGTAGCCTCAAATCGCCCAACTGTTCTGCAATATCCAGAGAGCGCTTATAAAGGTCGAGGGCTCCATCTAGATCCCCCTGAGCAAATGAAATCAATCCTATGTTAGTTAAAATTTCACCTTTCCCCCGTAAATTACCCAACTGCTCTGTCATGCCCAAAGCACGCTGATAATACTCAAGAGATTCGTGATATTTCCCAATATGATGCAAACAAAGAGCACCTTTGGTAAAAAAAGGTCCAACACCCTTTCTGTTGCCATCCTTAAGAAGTGATTGAGCTAAATTTAGGTAGCATTCGGAAGCTTTTTCAAATTGAAATTGTTTTTCAAATTCCTCGGCTTGTTTATAAAGCGTTAAAAAGTTTGTAAACATTTCAAAATCTAAATCTTTTGAACTTTTAGCTTGCTCTGGAACCTCGATTACTCTCTCGATCTTTCTATTCATTATTTCTCACAATATTCAATTATTATAAACAAGAGCTCCTTTACTAAATTCCAAACCTACATACTAACTAAACTAATAAGACTTCTCAATTATGGGATCTCGGATGTTATTTTATTAATCTAATAATTCTTGCTAGTATTCGTTCCTCCCACTCTGTTTGTGATCAAATCCGACCATGCAAATCTCATTATGTGATCAAATCCGACCATCTCATCCAATTTATAAAAGATATACAATCATATATAAAGCTATCCATTTTTAATCCAAAATTATCCATAAAAAATCCAAAAAAAGTAAACTTATTATTTAAAAATTTAAAGAAGATATATAATGAACGATGAAAAACATGAATTTCATATTTCTCTAGAAATAGATGTATTCAATAAATTAGAAATTATTAAAGACTATCACGGAATAAAGAATATCACAGAAATCATTAGATTTTTAATAACTAAAGAACATAGGGAAATCAAAAAATCTAAATGAATACAATATTAATTTAAAATATATATTAAGATTTTATTATTTTGAGCAAATCCGTAAGAATTTCACCACCATTACCTTTTAGAAAAAAATAAGCCATCTCACTATCCCCATGGGCTCTTAAAATCATCAATTCATGATCCTGTAAAAATTCCTGATCCAGAAAATACAACAATATAGTTTGAATCTTTTATACTTTGTGCTGCTTTAGAAGTTTTTTCACTTTCGATCATGTTTAGAATAAAAATTTGCTTTTATAACTTTTTTTTAAAAATTATAATATCTTCTTTTATCTTTGAGATTTCGTTACGTAGTAGTTCTAAATCTTTTTTTTTTTAATATCAAATATGTGCCCTCCCCAGGCGGGTAATTTTACATACAACCCAAATTTATCAAGGTTCACACCATTATAATTGTAAATTTTCCCGGTTATTAAATCTATAAAAATCCAATCCCTTGAACCATAATTGAGTTGATTTATAGCGACATGAGCTTTTGCAAGACTAGAGCTAAAATTAACAACGGTCAATCTATAGATGTCATCACTCCACCATAAATAAGAGATTATATTTGTAAATGATTCATCCTCAAATTCAATAGAGTTAGCTTTACATAAGCTCCAATCCCCATTTTCTAAATCTTTTCCAGGGATGATTTGTAGAAGGTGTGAATAAAATTTAAGAAGATCTTGGTTTTCTTCTTCAAATTGTCTTCTTCCTAATTGAACAGGTAATTTAATTTTGTAACCCTTCATTTGCCCTTCATGTATTAATCGAGCACCAGGAAGTGTCATAACTATAATTGCTGAAGCGTAATTACGACTTTCCTCAAAATTCGTAGAGGCTCTAAGTTCATCATGGTTCTCGATAAACCTAACGAGTTTCCGTTGGTAATCTAAATCTGCATTAAGATGAGCCTTAATACTTTGACTATCACCATGAGACAGACGGTCATACAATCTTTTATCATAACAATAATCAAAACCTTGCTGTTGAAGTTCCCATTCCATATCCCAATATACTTCTGCAATGAATAAAAAATAGGGAAACTTCTTCTTAACAGCCTGAATAACTTCTACCCAAAATTCCTCATCAGGAATAGAACCTGCTTTTTGACCCCAAGTATTCTTGAAAACTGCGTTTGTCATCAGCATTGCCATGTCACAACGAACACCATCACAATGTTCCGCTATTTTCAATAATGTACTAATCGTTTTCTGCCGAGATTCTTTTGAGAATGCATTAATTTGAATAGTATCGGTCCAACCTTTGAAATTAGGATCACGTCCATGGGCATAAACCCTTTCTGAGAGACTAAAGTAATCTTCTGGATAATTCATTAGATCATCTATTGTTCCTTCTATAAATAGGTTAGATTCTAAGGTCCAGAGAGAATCGATTGAAACATGATTGGGCACGTAATCAAGAAGCAATCGAATTTCTCGTTCAGAAAGCTGCTGTCGAACCTCTATTAATCCTTCAATCCCACCGATGTGTTTATCAACATGATAATAGTATATGGAATATGGTGACCCTACAACATCCTCATCCCCAAACTCGCGTAAAGCTTTATGATATTCATTTTGTAATCCTGTATGTCCCAGAGCTATTTTTTTGCTTGCTGGACTTCTCTCCCATACTCCCATTAACCAGATTGCATCAAATAGGCTACTACATCTATTAATAATCTCTTCAGGTATAGTTTGTAGAGTAATAGTCGTGTTGTAAATTTCTGACAGATAATTAAGCCAAGGCCAAGTATTAATTTCATAAATTTTTGGATGTTTTGGCCATCCTAGATCTGAAATTGACATGTTTTTAAAATTTTTTTAATTACTGTTGCGAATTTATGAAGTAAGATTAGATTCCATTATTTATAAAATAATTTGGACTTTTCTACTGTTATTATGTATTTCAAAGTTGATTTTAAAGATAATATTACACGACCAGAGGTGCCCTAAATAAATTTTTCGAGTAAGTGGGGTTTGACAATTAAGTTTTTTATTGGCAATGAAAAAAAGAAGGTACTACCCTTGTTCCTTCCATCTGATTCTACCCAAATTTTTCCTCCGTGTAATTCAATAATCATTTTTGAAATATATAAACCTAAACCAGTTCCATCGATTAATACGTCTAATTCTTGTCCATATCGTTCAATTTTTCCAAATTTTGTGAATAATTGTTTTTTATCTTTCTTGTCTATCCCAATTCCATTATCTTGTATTGAAATAATAACATCTTTACCATTTATTTCAGATTTAATCATTATACTTCCATCCAACGGAGTATACTTTATAGCATTAGTTAATAAGTTAGTTATAACTTCATAAATCTCTTCCTTTACGATTTTTATCAAAATATATTCATCAACTTCTATTTTTAATGATTGATTTCTAAGTTTTATCAATGGGTGTAAATCTTTCACGCAATATCTGATTAGAAAAGATAGGTTCTCTTTTTTAGGATTGAGAGTATGAGTAGAAGATTCCAATTGAGATGCTTTTAATACACTTGCAACAATCTTTTGGAGTCTTTCATATCCCTTCTGCATTTCTTCTAAATATGTACTTAAATTAAGGTTTAAATCTTCCTGACTAACATTTAACATGAGATCAAGATATCCTCTTATTACAACTAAGGGGGTTTTTAATTCATGAGAAACCCTGTTAAGAAATTCTGATTTTACTTTATTTATTTCCTTTAACTTTATCTCAACTTGTTTTAATTTAGTAATATCATGAAGAATGCATAATTTTGAAATACTCCCATCTAGCTTTTTCAAGGGAGTTTCAATAAAGTCATATGTTTTCTGATTCTTTTTTATAAAGAATTCCTCTCTTATTATTTTTCCATCAAAAATTTCATTATTTTTACATGTTAAGCAAACACTAGAGCGATCAAAAAGATATTGATAGCATTTTCTTCCTTTAATTAGACCAAATTCACTGAATGTAATTGGATTTGCGTATTCAATGTCGAATTGTTTATTGATGATTAAAACTTGATCCCTTAGTGATGATAGAATGTTTTTAAGTTTATCACTCTCATTTTTAAATTTTTCTTCAGATTTTTTTAATTTTTGCTTAATTTGATAATGTTCTATGGAGTAAAGAATTGAACGAGACAAAACCATCTTATCGATTTCTCCTTTAACTAAATAATCTTGAGCTCCTCTTTTAAGTGAACTAATCGCATTCTTTTTATCGTCTAGATTCGTTAAAACAACTATTGGAATGTTAAAATTTTTATCTAAAAGCGTTGACAAAGTTTCAGTTTTTTCACTATCAGGTAGAGATAAATCTAATAGAATTAAATCAAATTCCTTTTTTTCGAGTTTTTTTACTCCTTCAGAAAGCCTCATACAGGATTCTAAATTAAAAGATAAATCACTGATATTTTTGAAAATCTCTTCAAGGATTCGAATATCACCTGGATTATCTTCAATTATTAGTAATTTTATACTATTAGCTATCATATTTTTGAAGTTAAAAAGGTTGAATATGATAATTTAAAATTCCAAGAACTCAGATAATTAAATATTAGAAATTGTATTTAATCATTTTGATATTGATTATTCTAAATTTTAATTTCCTTTCCCTAATCTAATAATTGTAGTTAAATATTACATGGAAATCTAGATTATTTATGTTGTAGGTAATTTTACAATAGTAAACCAAAAATTTTCAGTAGCCTTTATCACCTTAAGAAACTGTTCCAGATCAACAGGTTTAGTTATATAGCAATTAGCATGTAAATTATATGATTTATAAATATCTTCTTCTGCTTCAGAAACGGTTAGAATTACCACAGGAATTCTTTTAAACCGCTCGTCTTGTTTAATTTCAGCCAAAACTTCACGTCCGTCTTTTTTAGGTAAATTTAAATCAAGGAGAATTAGATCTGGGCGAGGTTTTTCTGAAAATTTGCCTTCTTTTTTTAAAAAAGCTAATGCTTCTTCACCGTCCATGACTACATGTAAATTATTTGAGATTTTACTGTCCCTCAACGCTTCTTGTGTTAAACGGATATCTCCGGGACTATCTTCTACTAGTAAAATTTCTACAATTTTAAAATCTTTACTTAAATCCATAATTTCACTTAATTAAATATAATATAAATTATTTTTTTTATTTTTAAATAATATGTACTATATTTTTAGCAGTAAAATGCGTAATTAATGAATTTCAAATTAATTCCACATATTGTGACATTTTTTAATTACCTGATCACAATTTTTTGAGAGGAATTGCAAATTTAAAAGTAGAACCCTTTCCAACTTCAGATTCAACCCAAATACGACCATTTAATTTTTCCACAATTCTTTTACAAATAGCTAAACCAATACCAGAACCAGGATATTCATCTCTAGTATGTAGACGTTGGAAAATGACGAAGATTTTTTTAAAAAATCTTTGCTCTATCCCAATCCCATTATCCTTTACTGAAAAAATCCACTCTTTGTAACTATGTTGAGCGGAAATATGTATTAGGGGTAGTTCTTTACTTCGAAATCTTAAAGCGTTACTAATTAAGTTTTGAAATAATTGCATCAATTGTGTTTTATCTGCAAATAAACTTGGCATTTCACCATAAGTTATTTTTGCACTCGTTTCTTTAATTTTTATTTGTAAATTCAAGATTATAT
>SDBU01002615.1_pt1 | contig 23734 bp, 18 predicted proteins | sample 2277071 | NCBI WGS metagenome assembly SDBU01 (sample SAMN10397929, study PRJNA504765) | marine sediment metagenome | isolation source: marine sediment core GS08_GC12, 126 cmbsf | place: Arctic Ocean: Gakkel Ridge, Loki's castle | collected 2008 | reverse complement strand
CAATTCAAAGCCAATTAAAGCCAATATTATGCCAAAACAAAGCCAATTCAAACCCAATTTATCCTGTCGTAGCCTCTGGCGAAGCAGGAACAAACCCAATTTCAAAGATTTTCTCGACTTGATTTTGACAATATGTTACATTCTTCTCATATTTGGGAATCCTTTGGGAACCGCATTTTACGACGAACCGCAAAATGTGGAGCCACGGCTACTGCCGGAGGAAAACTCACGAAAGATAAGTATTTTGCTCTGGAAAAAGCACTTTCATATAAAAGGAAAGGGTTTAATCATGAAACAACAGATGGGTGGAAACGAAAATCATTTAGAACACGAAAAGCACTGTTCCGGTCACAACTGCTCTCACGGCGTGCCCAATATCGATGAAAAGACCTTCTTCGGCATGTCCCGCCGGGATTTCATCATGGGACTTGGCGCCGCGGGCGTGGGAGCTGTGGCACTGTCATCCTGCCAGACTCATTCGGCATCATTTAGAAAACCTATCGGCGGGATGGGTATGCGGATGGGCTCGGCAATCAGGGTGCAGCCGGCCCTGGTCTACTCGTTTCATAAAAGACGGGAGGCCTGGAGCTGGCGATCATGGGGCGGGCTGCATAATCAAAGCGATGTTGATAAGGAGATTGTGACAATCAACAAAGAGCTGCAAAAGCTGTCTGCGTCGGCGGACTTTCCGATGGACATTCTGCCGCTGGCGAGAGTAAACAGTGGCGGACAGGCTGCCGCCGTCAAGGACAGCGATTGCGACGTGATTTTGGTCTTCGCGTCCGGCGGCGCACAGGGCTGGCTCGAGACCATCGTTTCCTCAAAGCAGCCCACATTGATGTTCCTGAGACACCAGTCCGGCCCCGTGTATCTGTGGTACGAAATCGTACATCCGCGCTTTTTGAGAAAGAATTCCGACGACTACAAGCAGCCGGGGATAGATGTCTGGGACATTGTCGTGGATGACTACGACGAGATTCTCTGGCGACTGCGTTCGCTTTACGGTTTGAAGAACACGTTCGGTACGAGAATCGTCGCTATCGGCGGTGCAGGCGGATGGGGAGCCGGCAGCCAGTTCGGACCCAAGAACGCACGCGAAATCTGGAAACTCGATATAAGGCCTGTAGAGTACAAAGAGCTGGAGCCGATGATTAAAAAGCTCTTGGGAGATAAAAAAGCCATCGCACAAGCTGAGCGAGAAACGAACAAATATCTTGCTGACAAGGGCGTGTCACTGCACTGCGACAGGAAGTTCCTGGTCAACGCCTTTCTGCTCAATAAGGTCTTCAAGCAGCTTATGGAACGAGAGGACGCCCCTGCCATTACCGTTCATCACTGCATGGGGACGATTATTCCAATGTCCCAAACCACGGCCTGCATGCCCTTGACCTTTATCAATGACGAAGGCTTGATGGCGTTCTGCGAATCCGACTTTGCGGTCATCCCTTCAGGAATCCTGCTGCGTTACATCTCCGGCAAGCCCTCCTTCCTGCAGAACCCGAATTTCCCGCACAAAGGCATTACCACTCACGCGCATTGTACGGCTCCGAGGCGAATGAACGGCGGGGATTATGAACCGGTAGAAATCCACACGCACTATGAGTCCGATTACGGTGCCGCTCCCAAAGTCAACATGCGCAAGGGCCAGATTATTACGGTCCTTGCTCCGAGTTTTAGCTCCAAGAAGTGGATAGGCTACAGGGCGAAAATCATTGACCATCCCTTTTATGATATCTGCCGGTCGCAGCTTGATATAGAAATCGACGGAGACTGGAAGAAGCTGGTGGAAGACAAGCAGGGATTTCACACCATGATTTGCTATGATGATTACCTCCGCGAGGTCGGATATGCGCTCAAGAAAGTCGGGATAGAATGGCAGGACCTGACGAACGGCTCAACCACCTAAGCTGCAGATAACAAGTCGCCGTTTTTAGAAGCGATGTTTGACGGGCTGCTTTTTGAGCTCTTTTGCGGTCGGTAATAATTCAAAGGCATCTATTTGCTCGGCTTCGACAAACTGGTTTATTACGTGCTGAATTTCGCCCATGCTCTGAGCGTGCATCATTGCAAACAGATTGTACGGCCAATCTTCAAAGGTCCTCCGCTCGTAGCAATGGCTCACAATGGGAAACGCGGCCAGTTGTTCGCCTACCCAGGCAACTCTCTTTTGCGGGACCTGCCCGGCAAACATAACGTTTGCGGTATATCCGAGCATTCGATGGTTAACAACAGCGGCTATCCGGCGGATGACGCCGGAATCAATCAGCTCCTTTATAATCCTCAAGATATCTTCAGGCACCAGGACGTCGCTGCACATAAAGGCGAACGGCTCCGAGGTCAAGCGAAGCTCCTCCTGCAATCCCAAGAGAACTCGCTTTTGACTTTCGTTCAACTCAACCGTTTCGTAATTAGAGGGCTGATTGACATTCCGCAGTAATCCGGCGTCGGCGGAGTCTTCGCCGAGAGCGTCAAAGCGGACATCAAGCTTGAAAAACCGCTCGACCGGCAGGCTGTGAAAATCAATGCCGAACCGGCCGGAAAGCTCCGACAGAGTAAGCTCAATCTTTTGGGTGCTCCGGGCCTGCAGAGTAAACCACATATTGTAGTGGTGCTGCCTGAGGTAATTATGAGAGACATTTTCGAGAGCGTTAACGGCTTCTGCAACGGCCTGTAGATTTTCCTGTGGAACATGTGCGGCAACCAGAGTGCTTACCAGGCCGAGTGCCCGGTAATTTATCAGGGCACGAAACCGGCGGACAACGCCCAGCTTCTTTAGCTGCTCGATTTGCTGCAGAAGCGTTTTTTCATCGGTACCGAGATACTTTGCCAAATCGTCAAACGGCCTCCAGCAAATCGGCAGGTCCTCCTGGAGCACGTTGCACAACTGTTTTTGAAATTTTGTTAAACGCAAAGCCATTTTTTATATTCCGTGAAGGTTATTTCGAGAAAAAAAACGAATCCTAAGAACCAAATATAAGAATTATTAGTCATAATTTCAAGTAAAAACGCCAATCGGCAAACGCAGCAGCATCTTTTGCCTTTGAAATTGGGTTTGTTCCTGCTTCGCCAAAGGCTACGACAGGATAAATTGGGTTTGAATTGGCTTTGTTTTGGCATTTTATTGGCTTTAATTGGCTTTGAATTGGCTTTGATTGGCTTTGAATTGGCTTTGTTTTCCCAATTGACCAAGTATCCATTTGTTCATAATCCCTTGTTAATACATTATTTACGTTCAACTTGACTTTTCGGAAATTGGCTTTGTTTTGCATAAAAGGTGCGATTTGTAAAGAACTCTCTATATCTGTAGAGGAATCTCTACAGATGTAGAGCACCCCAAGCCAAATGATTAATGATAAATGATTATTTGTTTTTGATTGTATCATCATATTGGGTAAGGAGTTATCATGTAGACTGAAATAAGAAATCCGAATATCGATCCGCCTACGTCAAGACTACGGCGGACAAGAATTCTAAACAAATCCTAATTACCGAAATTTAAATTTACAAAATGGCTCCCTGCCTACTGCATGCAGGGATACGTGGGCAACGGCCCCACTATTGCGGTTCTCCGCTTTAAATCCAGCCACAGATTTCACAGAGAAGTCTTATGGCTAAAAACTACGAACAAAGAACTATCAACTAAACATGTCTACATGTTTTAATTATACCAAACTCGGCCAGATAGTTCAATAAAAATCTAACTTTTTTAATAAAAATATTAACCACGGATACCTATGGCACAAGTTTACACTGATTTCACGGATTTATTAGCCACGAAAAGGCGAAAAATGCACAAAAGACAACAAAAAATGACCAAAAAAGTGCTTTTTTTGGCCATCCTGGCCAGCGTCACATTTAGCACCAATGAATATTGTGTTACACTTAAACGGAAAATGAAGCTAATCTGCAAGTTGTGGGGCACTTTTACTCTCTATTCTTTGTCGTTTGGATCAACTGGATCGACGCTATCATCAAATACCACAACTGTTCCTTCAGGCGCCCTTTGGTACACCAACTCGTGACGTCCTGGTCCATTGATCTTGATGATGTCAGGTCCAACGTACCAGATCTCATAGACAGTATCCTGTCCAAAACGAGGGTGATTCTTGATGTCAGTTGCCAAAATGAGCATCCTCAACTGCTGCCTTTGGGACCACCAGTGTCCAAACTCCCTCTTTTCGCTTCCGTCTTGGCCTTTGGCAATTTGCTTGTATATTCCTTCCTTCAACTCCTCTTTGAGCCCGTGTTCAAACTGAAGAATGAAAGAAATGCCTTCGTTTTCAACGGTCCACACACCCACAGGGCTCTGTTTATCCAACCACTTGAGATGCCAAATTACGAACATAAACAGACCGAAGGCCACAAAAAGAATCACACAAATAATGATGATCAGGACTTTCACTATAACCCCCTTGCGCGTAACATAATAATATCCAACACAATACTTACGGAAATTTCCACTGATTTTATCCTGCCATTATACATATTACCGTTTTTTCTTGCTTTTCTGCTCAATCTCTTTCATTTAATGATTCCGCGTGTGCAAACAAGTTTCACACCCTACCCGGCTGTCGGCGTATGCAGCGTAGGGAACTAATCCGCAAGATACATCCTTTGCTTATTCAAGTATTTCCCTTCTGCGCAGGCAAGGCCGTCGAGTCTTTCCTGCATGCCTTTCTTTTGGAAAACCTGTCTTCGTTGAGATTTCTCCATAGACAGGAAACCAAGCAAACATAGTCTTGTCACTTCATGAAGTTTGGGGAAAGCATCTCTTCCTCTCCTAACGTTCTGAAGATCAGGAGGGGCAATATGCGATCCGTGAATAAATTCGCTGCGCCGCTTTATATACTCGGTTATTAGCCATTGCTCCATATCCTCATCATTCTCAAAAAATCCTGAAAGGTAAGCCGTGATCCTTTTGGCTATTGTCTTAGCCTTAATACCATTAGGCCTAAAAAGAGCTTCAAGGGCTGCCCACAATCCCAAATAGGACAGTTGCAGAGAGATTGAAAACCCCTGTGTTACTTGCGAGAAATATATGAGAGCACTTTCAAGCTGCCTTTCGTCATTGGATTGACGTATTTCCAGTAGATCCTTAGTGATGTTTGAGGCGACTTGAATATCGTCCTTCGAATAGCGTCCCGCGTCTCTTGGGTTGTGAACTGTAGTTCGATTCCATGATACAGGATTCTTGATTGGCTCATCGTCTGAGCCAACTTCAAATTGGCCACCCCCTACAATAGGGCACGGTTTTTGCAGACGAAGAGCCGTGATGAAATTTGCAAAGAGACTGAGTGCTGCAACATTGGGATATTGGCTGGTCTTGAGAGTATCATATCTAAGACAGCAATGTGTTATGCCTATGCCGGGCAAGTTATGATAGGGCAGAACGATATTCACCAGACACGTACGCTCAAGTAAGCCATCTACCTCATCGCCTTCGGAATAGAAACGTTTCGAGTCGAGCAACTCTGAGGGCGTATCATCGAAGTACAAGTTTTCGAGTATTCTTATCGGCAAGTCCCCACTGTGAAAATCAAAGGGTAGTTTTTGAAAAAGAAGGAATACATCACCTGCTCTATATGATGGTGTTCTCATATGTCATCCGCCATACTAAATGCCGCCGACTATCCACAGTCTATATAAAACGCCAAACACAGACCTACTTTTACTTTATAACAAGTTCCCGTTGCTTCTTCAATACTCGTCCAATCTCTTGCGTTTCGAGTAATTACGCCCATTCCGGCCATTCCGACCAGAATAACAGATTCTGACACCGTCAATTCTCTCTTTTGCACTTGTGCTTTGTCAGCTTTGAAAGAAGCTCTTCCTCTAACTCATCAACGTATGGATACAGATTTGAAACGGGACCGAGCTTGTATGCTCTTCTTGAATTATCACTAATGCGTGTGTTTTCCATATCGACCAACATATCGTGAATCTGTCTGCCTTTCTGATCCCCAAGATAGTTGCAGAACACGGCCTTTTTCTTTTGCTCTAGTTCGTCGCCTGTCACAACGATACTGCCTGCAAATGTTCTCAATGCCTTATCCGCTGTACACAGCAACCAGAAGATGCCATTCTCTTTCTCTGCCATGGCCATTTTGGACCATGAATAGGCTACCGTCATGTCCCAAGTGGCGTTTCTGACTCCCCGCAAGACCTTGTCCTTGTCTCCACTGCCAATATGCTTAACCATTCCCTTGAATCTCTTTTCTGAGAAGTAGACCAAGCCGAAGATTATTGCTGAGCTTATGAAAATATACTCTTTGTATACCCAATCGAGGAAACGCTCAAGCTTCTCAACTGGCTTGCCTCCTTGGAGTTCGATGATTGCCAGTTTCAGAACAAATCCATAGTGGATTTTCCAGCGTAGAAAGTCTTCACCTTTCTTCGGCTCAACGGATTCAACTGCTGTCCAATTAAGCATACCGGCCGGTATTTCATTTCTTCGGTCCAACGCCAGTTCTATTAGTATTCGCGGATCGAGGTTATCAACCGCTCTGAATAGGCGAAGCTCGGCTACAGCCTCCTCATAGTGCCCTGAATCTACGTATTCATTAATGGCCATATTAGGTTCAATGTTAACTTCGGCCAATTGCAGAAAAGCCAATAAAGCACATGCGACCTTCTGCTGTGGGGTGTGTGGCTTCGTGCCACTACTCTTCGCAACCGCAATGATGTCTGTGTATATGTTCCGGTCTAACAGCGCAAAGAATTTATTCTTCTCGACATCCGTCTCTTTTACATATGCACCAAGAAAGTATTTGTCAAATTGATCAACTGACCATATGGTTGTAATGGTATCACTGTCCCGAATCATCTTCTCAATTCTTTGCAGGTCCATCGGGTCAATGTTGAAACGCACAATTTTCATATCTCATGTTTCCTGGCTACGCCGTAGGCTCCGCCGATGGCGAGCATATTTAGTCGCCAGTTTCCGGTTGCCAGTAGATAAACGACAGTTGCCAGTCGCCGGTTTCCAGTATTTAGGCGGCGTTTTTAAGCGAAATCCTCAGTTGTCAATCAAGCCATTATGCACAGACAATACCACAAAAGAATTGAAAAGGGAAGGAATTTTTGTCGCTCGTCGCTGGTCTCTTGTCGCTCGTAAATGGGAGGGTGGGTGGATGCGTAAAGAATATCGAATATTCCTTCGACTGCGCTCAGGATAAACTCATAAATAAAACCGCTACAAGGAATTTCGAATGATGAAGGGAAAAACGCTGGATCCCTGGAATTGGAGGATTTGAGCAGGAGAACAGTTGAGCAGTAGAGCTTAGAAACACTGGATCCCTGCCTAAGACTTGCTGGGACAGGTGGTTTAATGAGTAAATGCGGGGAGGTTATTTTTTGTTCGTGTTGCAGATCCCTCGACTGCGTCCCCGTTCTTGCCATTGCAAGAACGGGGGCTGCGCTCGGGATGACAGGGACGAGGGGAATTTTGAATGATGAAGTGAGAAGGGAAAAGGGAAAAGTTAGAGGATTAGATACTCGATACTGGATAATCGTTAGTGAGGAGTGAGCTAAAGTGAACTAAAGTGCCTAAAGTGAGCTAAAGTTGGATACAGGATGCTCGTTGGCGTCTTATCCGGGAATCCAAATCTTTTTGGCCCAGATGGTTTCGATGCTTCTCGACAATGTCAACTGGGTGGCCGACTTGCAATAAAAGGCAAGGCCCTTGTAGCCCATTAGGTATTGGTAGTTTTTGGAGAATATACCGCCCTGGGCACAGACGACGAGTGGGTCATCGGCTTTTTTAAGTATCGTTTCAAAGTCGGCTGACTCGACCCTGACGATTGCACCGGAGGCCTTGATGGCGTTTGCTATCGCGGCCGCCGCCGCGGCAGCACCTCCGCCTGCTATCGCTCCATTGGGCATGATGAACTCCTTTCTCAGATAACAGTGTGGGGCAAGCCCCACCCTACGCGATTATTTCTTGTCTTTGATGGCAGCAGCAATTAATGCAGAGCCAAACACAATCGCTGAGGAAACAAGGTAAATATGATAAGATACGGCATGATCAGCCGAACCGCTGGCTATCAATCCTAAAATGGCGATAACGATCCCGATGATACCGGCGATTACCGCATATTTAATAAGAGCATCAACATCTTTCACGGTTTATCACTCCTTTTAAACAGAGAACTAAACGTTAATTATACTGTCTAAATGATTTGATAAACAGGAAAATTGGAGCGGTACGGTAAAACACGACCAGAGCCAGCCCCAGTCAGTGCTTGAAGCAGGCTCCGGCCGCGTATATCAAAAACGAGTTTTACTTGACGATCTCAAGCAGCTCGATCTCAAAGATAATGGCGGAATTGCCGGGGATACCGCCGCGGTTGCCCCGCACACCGTAAGCTAAATCGGACGGTATGAATAACTGCCATTTGCCGCCTTCCTTCATAAGCTGCAAAGCTTCGGTCCAGCCCTTGATTACCTCCTTGACAACAAACTCGCCAGGCTCTTTACTCTTGTAGGAACTGTGAAACTCGGTGCCGTCAATAAGAGTGCCGCGATAGTGAGTCTTGACCTTATCGGCGATGGTGGGAGTTTTGCCGGTGCCTTTCTTGAGTATCTTGTATTGCAGGCCGCTGGGCAGAACTTTGACGCCCTCTTTCTTTGCATTGGCTGCAAGAAAAGCCTTGCCGGCGGCCAGGCTCTTGGCGGCTTCTGCCTTCTGTTTCTCCTGCTGTTGTGCCCTCATGCGCTGGCTGAAACTGGCCATAGTCTGCTGAATTTCCTGCTCGGTAAGCTCTAATTTCTTGCCCTCCATAACATCTTTGACCCCCCGGATGAAGGATTCAATCTTAATATCAATGCTCCGCCTTTTGTAATGCTGTGCCAATTGTGTTCCTATCGCATAGCTGACCTTATCCATTTCGGTCACGAGGGACCCGACCTTTCGCATCATGATTCGCGGCGCAGCAGACTTTTTGTCCGGAGGCGGAGGCGGTACTATTGTTGCTTTGGAGCTTTCTTTGGCTGCGGGCACTGCTGTTTTTTCTTTGGCGCTTTCTTTGGCTGCGTAAACCGACATCGCAATCAAACAGCCCAAAACCAGCATTAGAACAAACATTCTCGTTTTCACTTTTGTCTCCTTTTTCGCTTTTAAAAACCCTATGTGCGGGGTCGACCATCAACCCTGCCCCAAAACATAAATTTGGTGAACCCTGTATTATATCATAAATATACAAATATTACAAGGATTTAGTGCAGTTGATTAAGGACAGCGGAGAGCTATTTTGATAACAATTTGGCAACTTCTCTGGCAAAATACGTGATTATAATATCGGCACCGGCACGTTTAATTGAGCAGAGCATCTCGAGCATAGCGGCTTCCTTATCCAATAAGCCCGCGTCGGCGGCGGAGTTTAGCATCATATATTCGCCGCTTACATTGTAAGCAGCTATCGGACAATCAAAACGCTGCTTTGCACGATGTATGATATCGAGAAAACACAGGGCCGGCTTTACCATTACGATATCTGCACCTTCTTCTATATCGAGAGCGATTTCAGCCATGGCCTGGTCGCTGTTGGCAGGGTCCATCTGATAGCCCTTGCGGTCGCCGAAAGAAGGAGTGGATTCGGCGGCGTCCCTGAACGGTCCGTAAAAAGCTGAAGCGTATTTGGCTGCGTACGACATGATGGCGACGTCCTTAAAGTCATTTTCCTCCAGCGCCTCGCGAATGTACTTTACCCGGCCATCCATCATGTCCGAAGGTGCGACGATGTCAACTCCGGCTTGCGCGTGTGACAGCGCCATCTTAGCGAGCAATTCGCAAGTAGCGTCGTTATCGATTATGCTCTCGTGCCCTTGTGTTCTTGTGCTCTTTTTTATCACTCCGCAATGGCCATGGTCTGTATATGCACAAAGGCAAACATCGGTGATGACGAGCAGATCCGGGGCGGCTTTTTTGATTTGGCTTATGGAACGCTGGACGACGCCGGCTTCGGCCCAGGCCTGTGAGCCGGTCTCGTCTTTTTTGTCCGGCAAGCCGAAAAGAAGCACAGCAGGTATGCCCAGAGCAGCGACTTCGGCAGCCTCGGATGCAACGGTGTCCGGTGAAAAGTGAAAGCAATTGGCCATTGATTTAATCGGGGCCTTGATACCCTGGCCCTCGCGGACAAACAATGGATAAACAAAATCATCGACACTTATAGTGGTTTGACGCACAAGGCGCCGCATAGCAGGACTTTTACGTAACCTTCGCATCCTGATTTTCGGAAAAGCCATGACAAAATCCTTGTCTTCAATTTACGTTTTGCGTTTTTCGTTTTCTTCTAATGAATCAAGTAAACCATCAATAGTATGTTCGGCAGCCTGGAGGTCAATCTTGACGCCAATCTTTTTTAATTGCTCGGAAGTTACCGGGCCAATCGAGGCGACTTTAAGATTACCTGAGTTTATTAAATCGGGCCGGATTTGTTCAAAAAATCCGCTGACCGAAGAAGGACTTGCAAATGTCAGCCAATCAATCGCCCCATCGCTAATTTTATCTATCAGCCAGACACAATCGCTTTTCTCCGTCACAGCGGTGTAGACAGGGACATTGTCCACTTCGGCTCCGGCTTGCTGCAACAAGTCGATGAGCTCGTCCGAAGCGAGCTGCGAGCGCAAAAGCAAAATTCTTTTGCCTTTTAGATTAGTAAAACCGATTAATTGTTTGGCGAGGTCTTTGCCTGTAAAGACGCCGGGGACAAAGTCGGCTTGTATGCCGAATTCATTTAGTCTGTTGGCAGTCTGGCTGCCTATTGCAGCGATTTTGGCAGAAGCAAAAACGCGAGCATCCTTCGCCAAGTTTTGTAAGTAATCGAAGAAAATGCGGACGCCGTTTGCACTCGTGAAGATTATCCAGTCGAATTCGGTGATTTTTGTAAGTGCCTGTAAGAACTCGGTTGTATTAGTCAACGGCTGGATTTTTATCGTTGGAAATTCTACAGGATTGCCAGCTCGACGAATAATCTTAGCTGCAAAGTCAGTATTGCCGCGATGGTCGCGAGTTATAACAATGCTCCTGCCGAACAAAGGCTTTTTCATAAACCAGTTTAGCTCGGTGTCGGAAGCGGCGGTGTCACCGATAACTACTATGGCGGGCGGCCCGATTTTTCCCTTCTTACATTTTTGGTCTATAAGGTTAAGCGGGGCCGTTATAATCCTCTGGTTGGGAAATGTAGCGTTAGCAATTACGGCCGCCGGTGTTTCTTTATTCATGCCTTTTTTTATGAGCTGGTCAGTAATGAATTGGAGGCCGCCCATACCCATATAGAAGACTATCGAGCCACCGAATTTGGCGAGCACGTTCCAGTCGATGCTGCTTTGCTGCTTTTCATCGGCTTCATGGCCCGTGATGAAAGCGACCTGAGAGCTGTAGTTTCTATCGGTGAGCATTACGCCGGCGTACTCGGCGGCGGCGATGGCGGCGGTCACGCCGGGTACTATTTCGAAATCGATACCGGCTTTAACAAGAAACCTTGCCTCCTCGGACCCCCTGCCGAAGATGCAGGGGTCGCCGCCTTTTAAGCGGACGACTGTTTTTCCACTGGATGCCTTTTCGACGAGGAGGTTATTGATTTGGTCCTGCGTAAACGAGCCACTGCCAATCCGTTTGGGGACGTGTAGAATCTCGGCGTCCGGGCCGGCGTAAGTGAGCAAAGCCGGGTTGGCCAGCTTATCGTAGATAATGCAGTCAGCGGTTTTGAGGAGCTCTGCACCGCGGACGGTAATCAAATCGGCCCTGCCAGGGCCGGCACCTACCAGATATACTTTGCCTTTTATATTAAAGTTTGTCATGTTTTTTTTCTAAAATATTGAAACAATAAGATAACAAAAAATTTTGAAATAACAACAGTTAGTTTTCCATCACACACATACTTTTTATATTGACAATCCTCATTTAATATATAAGATTCTTATCTGAAAGATATCACCTCAATTTCTTAAAACGGTCAAAAATTAGATTATTAATGGGGAATTATTATGATTGCGAGACTCAATGTTACATTACCTTTCATTCTCACAATTCCAAGAAAATGGAGCCCAAAGCCCCACGAGTATGAGACTAACGGTTATTTAATAAAATTTTTTCCACCAACAAAAAGCGAATTCTTAAAGAAGGACACAAGATACGAAGTGTGCCAAATCAATAAAATTTCTACAATTAAGGCTGATGTTTTGCATATTGAATTCCATAAAGAAACTTTCAAAAGAAATAAAGAAGCTTTTCATAACATTAGAGGAATTGAATCTGAACCTTCTTATTCACTTATAAACAGGGCAATAAATTCATTTCTTACCAGACTTCGTTATGTAACACAATGTAGTAGTATTCGGTTAATAGATTTTCCAAACATGAACTGGAATCTTAAATATCTAAATAATGATGGCAACCCATTAGATAAGAAAAAAGGATTAGTCCGAACAATCATTAATCAATATGATCCCCATTATCCTATTATATTTATAGATAAAAATAAATGGGATGAGATTCAAACACTATTACCAGACTATATTCCGCCTCACTGGAATACATTAATACTTGATGCAAGAAAACTACTTCCAGAAGTCGGCCCTGCAATTGTCCTTGCTGCTACAGCCTTAGAAGTATTCATTAATCAAATCCTTAACCAGTTGGCATTAAGAAAGGACATACAAAAAGAAATATGGCAATGGATAAATAACAGAGACTGGTGGTTGAAGAATCCAAGTGTTGAAGAACAGTATGATAAACTTTTAAAAATATTAACTGGAAAATCTTTAAAAGAAGAGAAAGATATATGGAAAGCCCTTAAAAACTTAAAACATGCGAGAAATTCATTTGTTCATTGTGGTGTTGTAAAAATTGGAAAGCGCAATATTACAAAAATAGAAGCAGTAAAATTAATCAATAAAACCTCAGAAATAATTGATTTTGTAGAAACATTAATTCCTCCTGAACTAAAGTGGGCTACTTTCGAACGTAGAAAAGTTTTGCAATCTTCAACGGGGATTATGAGTATCCAAGAATGATAATTGATTATTTGGGATTGAGATTGCTTCACTTCGTTCGCAATGACTTTTCTAATAGATTCCTCGGCTGCGCTCGGAATGACTTTATTGTATTGCTTATAATGTCGGCGTTGTACCCATACTCAGCCGCTCAATTTATTGATGGAAGATTCTTTATAGCGCTGCGACCCAACCGCCGTCAACGTACAAAATCTGCCCGGTCACAAAGTCGCCGGCGCTTGAGGCAAGAAAGACGGCCGTGCCGGAAATATCCTCCGGCTGACCCCACCTCTCAAACGGCGTCCTTGAAAGCACCCATTTGTTAAAATCTTCGTCGGCCTGCAGTGGTGCGGTAAGGTCGGTAGCGATAAAACCCGGCCCGATAGCGTTCACGTTGATATCGTATTTTGCCCACTCCACCGCCAGAGACCTTGTTACCATGAGCAAGCCGCCTTTACTGGCGGCGTATGCAGTAGTCGTAGGCCGAGCGCCGTGGCACATAAGCGAGCCGATATTGATAATCTTGCCGCCTTTACCGACCTGCTTTCGGTGCCGACAAAACGCCTGCGAAAGCACAAAAACAGCGGTCATATTCACCTCGATAACGCGGTTCCACGTCTGAAGCTCCACCTCTTCAGCCGGCCCTCGTGCCGTCGTCCCGGCACAATTGACCAGGATATCTATACCTAGCGTTTCGCATATTATATCCTCGAAAAGCTTCTCAATCTCTTTTGTATTTTCCAGGTCAAATGGGAACGTCCACACCTTTTTACCGCTGTATTCCCGGATTTGTCCTTTGGCAGCCTGAAGCCGGCTCTCGTTGCGAGCTATTATCGCAATATCAGCCCCGTGCTTTGCCAGCCCTTTTGCCACTGCAAGCCCGATACCTCTACTGCCTCCGGTAACCAAGGCCGTTTTACCCGATAAACTAAAAAGTCCGTTATCCATAATTACTACAGCACCATTTGCTATTCATTAAAAACTGTAAAGTATTGTTATATAAAGCATTATGTTGATTACATTAAATCCGAAATTCTAATATCGAAGCACGAAACAAATCCGAATTACCAAAAATCAAATGACCAAAACAATAAGACCGCAACGGTCAGCAGGAACTCGTATTTTTGTTTTAAAAATTTGGATTTTGAACATTTGATATTGTTTCGGATTTAGTGCTTCGTGCTTCGGATTTTAGGGCTAAAACCTTTTTTCTGCTGCCAAGTGGCGCTGTAGTGCATATGTTAACAATAAATCAGAAATATCGTTATTGCCACAGGTTCGGCGTTTACATAATACAATATACATACGACACACTGCCGCAATCTCTCACGCAGCTCAAAACCGTGTCACGGCCGCGGTTTGGTCCTTTCCGCCAACGCCTTCATCGCACCGCTCTGGATTTTCTTATCGTATAGCTTACTCTTATTAATCGTATAAATGTTGAGTGCCTTGCTGTCTACCGCGGCCACTTGTTCTCTGCGAAGAAGCTCATCAAAAACGAGCTTCCGCATCATCACGTCCTTCTTACTTCTGCCTTTGGTATTCTCAACAATCTTCACCAAAAAATCCAGGTCTAATATTTCCATACCGCTGGATACGTCTCTCGCTATTTCCTGCTTCCCACTGCCGACTTTGCCAGCAACCTCGAAATCGAACATCGGTTCTTTGGTGATTTTCTTTGTTGGTGCTGTTTTTAAGAAAAACTCGACGTACTTATCCTTGACAAGTTTGATTCGCTGGTCCCGCCGACTGTATGGCCCGCCACTACCTTGAGGCCAGTGCTGCTTCTGTTTTTTGAACCTCTTTGCTCTTGCCCTGATAAGGCTGCCGATGCCCACGACAGCCCCCAGAACCACCAGCATCAGCATCTGTATCCAGAACGTATCCTCCTCGTCCGAACTGCCGGCAGCCAGAATTATTTCCGCTAAAGAACTGTTCATCGTTCCTTGTACACCGGATTGTGCGCTTTGAACGTGACTGTAGTCGAACCACTCAAACCAACACGCCTGGTTTTCAATAAGAGCATCAAAACACTGCCACAATCAAGACACTGCCGAGCCTCCCAGCTCAGTCACTCTCTTAACTTTTGCGAGTTGTTCTCTCTACCAACTTTTTCATTGCCTCGCACTGGATACTTTTACCGTAGAGATGATCCTCATCAACCGTGTAAACCTTCAGCGTATTGCTGTCTACCGCGTCCACTTCTTCCCTGCGAATCAGTTCACTAAAAACGAGCTTACGCATCGTTACATCGTTCTTATCATCGCCTTTGGTATTCTCAACAACGCTCAGCAGGAAATCCATCTCTAACATTTCCATACCGCTTCCCAGATCTCTATCTGTGTCCGGTCCTCCTCTGCCCTCTCCCACTCCGGCAGCGCCTTTACCCGGGCCTCGAACCTCCACAACTTTACCCGGCCCCGTTCTTTTCGTCTCGGTTTTCTTGTCGTTTGCATTCCAAGCCATTTTTTGAACCTCCAATATTCAACATGATTCCTTGATTCCTGCTGTTTTTCTTAATACACCCTCTTAACAACCTAAGTCAAATTATCTAAAACATACCAGATTATATACTGATTCTATGAGTCAACCAAGTAAAACCCGCCAAAAATTTTTCTTTTATCCCCGCGTATTTGTAGAGCAGGTATTTTCGTATTTAGCCCTCAAGTTTATTTGGGCACTGTGTTTAGCATCCAGGTTTTTCCCGGGGGCCTCTGTCGTTCGCTATCCGTCATCTGTTGTCAGTCTTGAGTCTTTGGTCTTCAGTTACTGTCTCCCTGATTCATTTTGCGCAGAAAATAAAGCAAAGCGAAGCTAAAATCGGGAAATCTGACCCGTCGAAAATTTCGGCAAAAAAAATGAGAAAAATACTTGACTTGTTCAAACATATGTTTTAAACTGTTGTATGAAACAAGTGTTTAGGAGACCGAAAATGGCAATTTCAGGCCAAAAACAAGGGATTTCTGGCTCCGACAAGCCTGTTCAGGACAGATTGCTTGACGCCGCAGAACAGCTTTTCTCCGAGCATGGTTTTGAGGGCGCCAGTGTCCGAGATATTGCCGCCACCGCAGGATGCAATATCGCGGCCGTCAATTACTATTTCGGCAGCAAAGATAAGCTCTACACCGAGGTTTGGCGACGTCAGTTGACACATATGCGTGATGCCCGTCTACAGGCAATTGAGAAGGTGATGTCTGAAAGCGGCGGCAAACCATCCCTGGAGGATTTGCTCAAGTCCTTTGCAAACGCATTTATTGGGCCCTTCGTGGATGAGAGTAGGTCCCGTTGGCTCATGAGGCTTATGGCACGAGAAATGGTAGACCAGCATGTACACGTCAATGTTTTCGTCGAGGAAGTCATCAAGCCCACCATGAGTGCGATGGGCGGGGCCTTGATGAAAACCTGTCCGGGTTTGGAAGAACCAAAGATTCCACTCCTGATTTTCTTCCTCGCCGGCCAATTAATACATATCGTCCACATAAAAGCCATGTATGAACAGGCTGAAATGCCGGAAATGCCGGCTTTCGACCTGACTGATGCAGTTGACAACGTTGTCAAGTTCTCCGCTGCAGGTATTCGCTCTTATGCCGGGGGAAAAACTGAATGAAAAAGCTGCTAACTTCAATTTGTTGGTCGTTTCTTACTGTGAGCGTTGCGATGCTTGCAGGCTGTATGCTCGGACCAAAGTATTCAAGGCCGGAGACTGCTGCAGATGGCGACGGGGGTTATGTTCGCACCGGAAACCGCAGCGAAGACGTCAATGACATCGAGAAGATTGACAACTGGTGGGAGCGATTCGGAGACCCTACAACGACGCTTCTGGTGCGTCAGGCGTTGGAAAACAACTATGACCTCAAAGCTACTGCAGCAAGGGTGCTGCAGGCCCAGGCGGCACTGGCTGAAAGTCGCGGCCGACTGTGGCCGGATGTGTCATACGGTTTGTCTCGTGACCGAAGCAAGCGGTCCTTTACCTTCGGTAGTGGATTCGGCGGGGGTGAAAGATTCAGTGTCATGAGCACAACCTGGACACATGATATCTCCGTGGCCTACATACTGGATTTGTTTGGAAAGCTCAGACGTGCAGAACGGGCCGCCTGGGCGGATATGCTTGCTGCCGAAGCCAATGAACAGGCACTTATTAATTCGATTATCGCCACTGTAGTCAAGGCCAGAATCGATATCGCCACTATCCACAAACGCCTGGCCATAGCACGAGCAAACACGGAAAGCCGCACCGGCACTCTGGAAATTGTCGAACGTAAGTATAACAGGGGCCTCGTTAAGCCGGTTGAGATAAGGCTGGCACGTGAGAATCTCGAAGCCTCGAAGTCTCTTGAGCCTGCTATTGAGCTGTCGCTTATAAGGGCACAGAATGCCCTCGATGTTCTCCTGGGCCAACGGCCGGCTGCTTCAAAGCCTCTGCCCGAAACATTACCTGACCTGCCGGATTTGGAACCCGTTTCGATTGGGCTGCCCGCATCTCTGCTTGACCGCCGGCCCGATGTCAGGGCTGCTGAGTTGAATTTGCGTGCAGCCAATGAACGCATTGGTGTCAGTATTGCACAGTTATTTCCAGACCTGACCCTGACTGCAAATACCGGTCGCAGCGCCGACCAGTGGGAGGATATTTGGACAGACAAAACGGAGATTTATTCAGCATTCTTCCGCCTTGCTCAGCCCATATTCAAAGGTGGACAGTTGAAGGCACGAGTCAAGGCCGCCGAGGCCCGTTATGCCGAATTGGCGGCTAATTACGCCGGAACCGTTCTCACAGCTATGCGGGAAGTCGAGGATGCCCTGGCAGCAGACCAGATGTTGCAAGTCCAGCTTGAGCATGCCCAGAATCGTTTCATAGAGGCCGAAGCTGCAGAGGAGCTTTCAAAGCAGAGATATAGCAGTGGTGTTGCCGGCGTTGCCGGTTTCCTTACGGTTCTCGAAACGCAGCGCCGACGTAGAATAGCTGAGGAAGGATTGGCTATTCTCAAAGGCCAAATCTGGACCACAAGAGTCAATCTTTTCCTTGCCCTGGGTGGCGACTGGACTGATAAAGAAGAAGCTAAGTAGAAAGAGGATTCCCCATATGGCAGCAAAAAATCAAACCAAGCCCGTAATCGAACAGGGGGTTGAGAAATCCCCAAGCCGCCTTAAACAATTGGTAATTTCCCTCAGCATAATTGCTTTGGGAATATTGCTTACGATTATTCTGATTAAATCTCGAAGACCACCGCAGCGAAAAGAACAAGAAATCATCGCGCCATTAGTGATGGTTAAGCAGTTGAAGGCCAAAGACATTCAAATGGTCATTCGTGCTTACGGAACAGTAAGTCCGAAGGTAGAGGTTGATATCGTTCCTGAGGTTTCAGGCAAGGTCGTCTCTGTCAATCCTGATCTTAAGGCGGGGGGACTTATCGCTGCCGGAGAACAGATACTACAAATAGATGAAAGGGACTATAAATTTGCCGTCCAACAGACCAATGCTGTCGTTGCTGATGCTCAGGTTAAGCTTGAAATAGAGATGGCTGAGGCAGAAGTAGCACGCAGAGAGTGGGAACAGTTACACCCGGACACTAAACCGAATTCACCGCTGGTCTTGCGCGAATCACAGGTTCGCAAGGCTAAAGCCGCGTTAGAATCTGCCAAGGCGCAGCTCGCGACCGCACAACTCAGGCTTGAGCGAACAAGTCTTTCTTTGCCGTTTGATGCCCTGATAATCAGTGAAAAAGTGGACATTGGTCAATACATGGTCGCCGGCCAGCCCGTCGCTGTGGCATACGGAATCGATACAGTCGAGATAAAGATACCGCTTGAGGATGAAGAGCTGGCGTGGTTTGACATCTTTGAGGATTCAACTTCGCTCAATAGCAACAGAGCTCTAAGCAGGAAAACGCCCGCTGTAGTGAAGGCCGATTTTGCAGGCGCAGAGCATACATGGAAAGGCTATGTCACTCGAACAACCGGCCAGGTAGATAAAATGTCGAGGATGATTTCCGTCGTTGTTGAAGTGCCGAAGCCCTTTGAACGCTCTAACGGCAGGCCTCCGTTATTACCCGGTATATTCGCCCTGGTCCTGATTGAGGGCAAAGTGCTGAAAAATGCCATGGCCGTACCCCGAGATGCAATACATGACAGTAATAAAGTATGGATAGTTAAAGACGGCAGCTTGCATATCGAAGCTTTGGATATTGTCCGTGCAGACAAGGATTTCGCATACGCGATGGCCCGTGTTGACCAAAATGCAACCATCGTCACCAGCTCTCTTGATACGGTTGTGGAGGGAATGAAAGTGCGCACACAGCTTGAGCAGACAGCAGCCGCGAAGCAGTTAAATCAAGACCCGAATAACACCGAAAAATAGGAGCCAAACTCGTGCAAGACCTAAAGGAAAGAAAGGGCGTTCTGGCGTGGTTTGCAGAGAACCACGTTGCGGCAAATATCTTGATGGTCCTTATCATGGCCGCCGGCCTGCTCTCTATTTTTACCGCAAAGCTGGAAGTTTTCCCCGAGCTCAGCCTTGATATGATAAATATCTCCGTGCCTTACCGCGGCGCTTCTCCGGCCGATGTCGAAGAGGGAGTGTTACTTCGTGTGGAAGAATCCCTGGCGGCTGTGGATGGTATTAAACGAATGACTTCAACCGCCGGTGAGGGTATCGGTTCAACTCTTGTCGAAGTTGAAGAGTATGCAGATGTCACTGAAGTCATCGATGAAATAAAAGCTGCAGTGGGCACTATCACAACTTTCCCAAAGGAAACAGAAAAACCCATCATCAGCGAGATTAAAACCCGCCACAAAGTCATTTCTATTGTTATCTTTGGCGATGTTACAGAGAAAACACTCAGGAAGTTAGCGGATCAAATCCGTGATGATCTGACAATGATGGAAAATATAAGCCAGGTTAATATAGCGGGGGTTCGGCCTTATGAAATATCGATCGAAGTCTCCGAGGAGAATCTTCGTCGCTATAACCTGAGCTTCGACCAGGTATCAAGGGCGGTAAGTAATTCTTCCCTGGACATCCCGGCCGGTTCCGTCAAGACTACCGGCGGTGAGATTCTGGTCCGAACCAAAGGTCAAAGATACTACGGGCCGGAATTTGAAGACATCATAGTACTTACAAGGAATGATGGTACAAAAGTAAGACTCGGTGATATAGCAAAGGTCAGAGATGATTTTGAAGATGTTGACCTTTATGCGAGGTTCGATGGCAAAAGAGCAGCCTTTGTACAAGTCTCACGTATCGGCGAACAGGATGCCCTGGATATAGCTGGCACCGTTAAGGAATATATAGACCGGAAGGAGCAATACCTGCCCGAAGGAGTCTCCCTGGCTTTGTGGGAAGATGATACCCTCATTCTCAAAGCAAGAATGAGCCTTCTAAAGAGAAATGCCTGTATCGGCCTGGTGCTCGTATTCCTGTGCCTGGCGCTCTTTTTGAATATACGACTTGCCTTCTGGACTATGATGGGTATCCCAATATCCTTTCTTGGGGCGTTTTGGCTGTTGCCGTTGTTTGATGTTACCATCAATATGATAAGCCTTTTCGCATTCATAATGTCACTTGGTATCGTGGTCGACGATGCAATCGTAGTGGGTGAGAACATATTTGTGTATCGTCAGCAGGGCATGGACAGAATTGAAGCGGCAATAAGAGGCGTAAAAGAAATGGCCATGCCCGTGATACTGGCTGTCCTTACCACAATGATAGCGTTTGTGCCCCTGGCTTATACCGGCGGTATTATGGGCAAATTCCTTCGGGTCATTCCCATTGTGGTCATAAGTGTCCTTTCGATTTCACTTATTGAAGCTTTGCTGATTCTGCCCGCTCATCTGTCTTTCAAAGCCTCCGGCAGGAAAGGCAGATTTGTCCGTTTCACGGAAAGAATCAACAATTGGACCGATAGCGGACTTAAGCGATTTGTGAACGGACCTTTCGCCGGTTTTGTTATGCGGGCCGTGCGATGGCGGTATGTAACGTTAGCCGTTGCCTTTGCGATATTTCTGTTCACAATTGGTTTTATTGCCGGTGGCTACATCAAATTTATATTCTTTGATTCCGTTGAAGCCGACAACATGATTGCAACTTTGACTATGCCGCAGGGAACTCCTGTTGAGCAGACACGCCGGGTTATCGAAAGGGTTGAAGCGGCGGCGCTGCAGGTTATAGATGAGTTTGACGACAAAAGCCGGGGCAAGCCTCCCCTCATGAAGCACATATCAACGGCGATCGGGGCGCACCCGGCAGCCGCACGCGGAGGGCCCGGCCACAGTGACCTCGCTACGATATCTGCATCACACCTGGCTGAGGTTAACATCGAATTGCTCAGCAGCGAGCAGCGCGATGCCTCCAGTAATGAAATGAAAAACCGATGGCGCGACATCGTGGGCGAAATACCCGGCGTTTCATCACTTAAGTTCATGTCTGAAATTATGAGTGCAGGCGACCCCATAAATGTTGAATTATCTCATCAGAACTATACTGTCCTGTTGCAAGCCGTGGATCAGTTAAAACTTTTACTGAAACCATATGACGGCGTTAGTGATATCTCCGATAGCTTCGAGACGGGAAAAGCCGAGTTGAAAATGAAACTCAAAGACACCGGACGAACTTTGGGCCTGACGCTTTCAGACCTCGCCAGGCAGGTCAGGCAGGGTTTTTACGGGGACGAGGCCCAGCGTATTCAGCGGGGACGTGATGACATTCGGGTTATGGTCCGTTATCCTGAAAATGAGCGAAAGAGTCTGGCCGACGTGGAAAATATGAGAATTCGATTGCCTGATGGAACCGAGATACCCTTCAAGACCGTAGCCGAAGTTCAATACGGGCGAGGTTATGCAACGATTCGACGTGTTGACCGAAGACGCGTGGTTAGCGTCTCCGCCGACGTTGATGAAGCCAAAGCCAACGCAGGTGAGATTAACAAAGACCTTTTTCAAAATGTCTTACCTCAGTTGAGTCGCCAATACCCAGGCCTTCAATATCGCTTCGCCGGTGAGGAGCGCGAGAGAAATGAATCGCTTGGCAGCCTGAAAATCAATTTTGTAATTGCCATGATGGCAATCTATGGCCTGCTGGCCGTACTGTTTAGAAGCTATTCCCAGCCACTCATAGTAATGTCTGCAATTCCATTTGGCATCGTAGGCGCAACGATAGGGCATCTGATCATGGGCTTCAACCTCAGCATACTTTCTATGTTCGGAATAGTTGCGCTTTCCGGCGTCGTTGTAAATGATTCACTCATTATGATTGATCTCATTAACCGCGAACGAAAAAGCGGTATTGAACTCGCACAGGTACTTCGTGACTGTGCGACCCGGAGGTTCCGCCCCATTATGCTTACAACTTTGACAACCTTTTGCGGTCTGCTCCCAATGATTGCAGAAAAGAGTCTGCAGGCGCGCTTCCTTGTACCGATGGCGATAAGCCTGGCATTCGGTGTTTTGTTCGCCACCTGCATAACGCTTTTGTTGGTACCTTCGCTATATATGATTCTCGAAGATGTCAAGGCCCGCTTGTTTACAAAGGCAGCCCCGGAATAACTGTTACCCCCGAATACCGGCTTGCTAACTTCGCAATGGATTAAAGTTTTTTGCCGGCAAATTGTTAATATTGCCTGAAGGAGATTACAGGCCGGCATCCTTGCTTTGTTAGTGCTTGCCATTCAAAGACTTAGCAAGCAGCAGAAAATTTTTCCAGTTCTGAAAATTTTTCTGGCCAAACCACATCTAAAAGCGCATAATAGTAAAAATATGCTTTTGTGCAGTGAGAGCCTGTTTTGCTGTTTATTGCAAAATGTAACCCAGGGAAAGGGGCTAAAAGCATGGAAACAACCACACATTATGAACCGAATCTTGAAATCGCTTCCGACCCTGAACATCTTGCGGCCAGAAGCGTTGAGGTTTTTGTCGATGAAGCGCAAAACGCGATAAAGGCCAAAGACGTTTTTCATGTGGCGATATCCGGGGGCAATACACCAAGGCGATTTTTTGAACTATTGAGCGACGTGCCGAAAGCAAAATCTCTGCCCTGGGACAAAATTCACCTGTTCTGGGTTGACGAGCGGTACGTTCCACCGGATTCGCAGTGGAGCAATTACAAGCTCGCAGCCGACACCTTTTTACCAAAAGTGGCCATTCCTGACGAGAACGTACATAGGATTCCGACGGAGCACAGCGATTTTAAGCTTGCCGCTCAACAGTATGAAGAAACCATCCGGAGGATTTTCGGCCTGGACCAAAAGCAAGTCCCTCAATTTGATTTGATTTTACTCGGCATGGGAGTTGAGGGCCATACCGGCTCGCTCTTTCCCGATTCTTATGCGTACCTGGATACAGAAGATTTGGTCTGTGTCGTTTATATCCTTGATGACAAGCTAAATCGCATAACATTAACACATCCGGTTCTTCGTGCGGCATCTCGTTTGGCTGTTTTGGTCTCCGGCGAAGAAAAGGCCGGTATCTTGAAAGAGGTCTTGACCAGCAAGCCGGACGACGTCCGTTATCCCATTCACGTGCTTTGGCCAATTCTAAATAAAGTAACCTGGCTCATCGACAAAAACGCCGCAAAATTGCTTTAATACCAATTGTATTTAATAATAGCGCCTCGTACAGCAAGTGTGCAAATAGTCTTATATTCAGGGCTTGTCATTGCGAGGCCTTTTCTTTAGGCCGTGGCAATCTCCGATTTACGAACGATTGAGATTGCTTCACTTCGTTCGCAATGACATCTATCGGCGCAGTAAAT
>SDBU01002614.1_pt1 | contig 23741 bp, 23 predicted proteins | sample 2277071 | NCBI WGS metagenome assembly SDBU01 (sample SAMN10397929, study PRJNA504765) | marine sediment metagenome | isolation source: marine sediment core GS08_GC12, 126 cmbsf | place: Arctic Ocean: Gakkel Ridge, Loki's castle | collected 2008 | reverse complement strand
GAGACAGGCTTGAGCTGGCCGATGGGTGGTGAGAGCCCGGCTACAGGGGGGAGCACCAGGTCAATCTCGTAGAAACGACAGTCGCCTTCGATCTGGATGAACTTGCCTTCGAGGCAGCGGTCCCACTCTACTTCGTCGTCACCTACCACGATGTCCGAGCCTAGCGTGACGGTCACAGTTCCTGCCGGTGATAGATCGGGAATGTCACCCATCCCGAAGAGTCGGTTGCGGAACTCCGCGACCACCGGCACACAAGGCATCGGCCCATTCAGTAGGGAAAGCCCTTCGTTGATGAAGTCCAGATCGTCATCGGGGATGTCATCGACGAACAAGGTAGTCACCGAGGGGTCGAAGCAACCCACCTTTGCCATCACCGGGAAGTCGCCACCTTGGACGGTCCGGTAGATGCAGATCTCGCAGATCTGAGTGTCACCAGGAATGCGAACGCCTGCGAACGAGAGCGTCACGTCGGCAGCCGGCGCTTCGCCAGAGGTGTCGACGAGGATGTCGTCTAGGTTGGGGTCACTCTCCTTGAGGGTGCAACAGTTACGGAAGGTGTAGCGATAAGCGTAGTCACCAAGGTCGAGCCCGACGGCTACGCTGCCAGTCGTCGTGGTCGGCACTTCACCGAGGTAGGGAGTCGGGACCCCGTTGTCTTCGACCACCTCGGCCAGGGGGTTGAAGTGCTGAGGAATCGTGCTCCCGTTCGTGATGACCAGGAGACCAGGGTGGTCGCCCAGGCCGGCGGAGGTTGCGGCGCAGCCCTCTGGGTTGAACGCTCCCAGATCGAAGAGCGGGCCGAGCTCTGGCGCGTCGGTCAACGGCACGGTGTGCACGTAGAGGAGCGTGCCCATGAGGATCGAATCGCCAGGAGCTCCCGCCGTGAAGGTGTCACCAGAAGTCTTGGTGGCGAGCTTGCGCACACCCGCGATCTGGATGGGGTCGTTGGTGGTGACGCCAAGCTCTTGGAAACGGATCTGAGGATCGCGGGCTGGATCGAGCCCCGTGGAGTTGAACTGCTGGGGCATCGTGAGAGCGGTCACGCTCGAATCAGGAGTGTCGTCACGAGCATCGAGCACGTTGTCGTGCCTGATGTTGAACTTGAGCACGTTCACGTTGTTGCGGTGACGCAAGGTGCCGTGCTGCCGGCGCTCCAAGATCAAGACGTCCTCGAAGTCCTCAAGGAACAACGGATCGAAGTAGTTGCCCCAGCCACGACCACCGATCTTGTCTGGACCTGGATCGGGGAAGTTGATGTCACACTCGATGTAGAACGTCGTCTTGGTCGTGGCCTTCTGCACAATGTGGAAAGCCATCGGCGAGATACCTGCCGGGTTTGCTCCGCCTCCCTCCATTCGCATGTCCCAGCCATACTTCGTGACGTTGACCAGGAGCGGGAGCACGTTCTGCGATCGGTAGTAATCCTTGAGAGCGCCCCCCGTGGTGTTGGCGAAATTGAAAGCGTCGACCACTACCTGACCCCCAGCGGGGTTGTCCGGGTAGTCCCGCATTTCGTAGAACACGTTTTGCCCGGGGAGGATGATCCCTGTCTCTGGGCCAGGCACGATCATGGTGACCTCAGTCACGTGATCCCAATCCGTCTCACGCCAGAAGAACCGAGCGGCGCCATCATCAGGGAACGCCCGGAATGCCGTAACACGGTTCGCCGCGCCAAGCGCTGTGGTCTGAACAACGTAGTTGCCACCATGCACGCGAGTGCATGTGTTGTTGATCGGTCCGGGCGCTTGCGTGACGACGATGTGGAAGCCCGAGCCGAGCAGATTGGCAAGGTTGCCTCCGCCCAGCGAAGTAATCACGTAGCTCGGGATGCCGGCGTAACCGACCATGGCTTCGTCGTTGCCAATCTCCGCCACAGCGTCCCAGTCAGCAAAGAAAGCAGCGTCGTCTGGATCGAAGCGGTCGAACTCACAGATCATCACCTGCGTATCGCCCTCGATAAGATCGAGCGGGGCAGGATCTCCACCGTTGATCGTGGTAAGGGGGCCAAACTTGGTGCCGACCACCGCCGGATACATCCAGTCGTCTGGGTATCCTGGAAGCGTCGCGTTTCCGTAGAAAGGCCAAAGCGTCCCGGCTCCGTTGTAGCCCGTGAAAGGCTTGGTCTGAGATGGACCTACCGGGACACCTCTTGCAAAGATCGTCCGTCCAGTGCCGATTGAAGACATCGGCATGACCGCGAGCCTCATGTCGACCGTGAGCGCAGGGTTGCCTTCTTTCCACTGACCAGTCCAGACGAACGTGACTTTGCGCACGTTGCTGAACCATGACGGTGCGATGTAGTTGAGCTGCTGCGTCCCACTCTGCAAGGCTCGGTGAATCCCGTCAGTGTAGTTTCCCGGTGCGCCAACCTCAGCGTAGGTCCCGTTACCACTGAAACTGTGCATGAACATCGGGAAGATCTTGGAGTAGCGCCGTGCCATTAGACTGGTCCTCCGTCGATCACCTTCACTCCGTTGTCGACCGTCTCCGCCCCCGCGCGGTGCCCCAAGCCAGTCGCAGAGATCTGTCCAAAGTCAGCATCCTGGAGAGCGTTGAACTCTCCTGATGCGGTGACGATCGAACCTCCCGATGGCACCACCTCCATGCTCGCGACGAACGGGGAGCTGAGAGTCAAATCGCGCGCGTAGGTCACTGTGAAGAATCCAGTCGGAGGAGCAGTGAGACCCGACAGCGGAACGGTCGCGAGCGTCTTGAGGTTGCCCGACGCCTCGCGCAGGAACAACGTCGCCTGGTAGGTGCCCAACGCGCTGAACACGATCTCACCCTGGATGTAGGCACCAGTCAGGAGATCTCCGTTGCCTTTGATGACGATCCCCTGGTGCTGCTCGCTGTCGCTCGGTTGGAACTCGTATTCGATGCGCACCTGGTAGGAGAGGTTCGTCGCATCTTTGAACCAGCGCATCCACTCGGCTGGCGCCAGGAAGGCCCCAGACATCTGCGCAGCCCCGGCGACTTCCACCAGCTTGTCGTCGCGCAGGGTGTAGCGGTCGACGTTCCGCCAGAGGGCCGTGTCGACGTCACCAACCAGCGTGGACGGATCGGTGGTGAAAGCATCGAACGGATAGGCATCCGAGTTCTCAAAGACCGGGATATTGAAGGGTTGGCGGATGGAGATCGCATCCTGGTCCGCAACAAGGAGGAACTCACGACCACAGTCGCCTGTGTATTTGAACAGGCCGCAGACCACCCCAGCGAAGGATTCGTCGAGGCCACGAACGATCCCCTTGCGCTTCTCGAGAATGTCAGCCTCGTTGATGATCTGATTGACCGACCCCTCCTCGAGCTGACCAGTGCCGTTGTCAAGCGCACCACCTCTTGTATTGAGCCCAGCCCACGGCCTCCCTTGCGGTCTCAACGCGAACTCCTGCCATTGACTCAAAGCCTCGGCCCCCTCTCGCCACTTCGAAGCATGCTGATGTAGCTCTGATGCACACCAAACTTTCTGGCCACCACCGCTTGGGTTCCAGGAGCCATTCTTATTTGCTTAATCTCTTCGTCGCTGAAACGTCCCTTGCATGTTCGTCCCCGCTCCACCATCTGCCTACTGTTCTCAGCTGGAGTCCCCCAACGAATGTTCCCTAGCCTGTTGTCCGCTGGATCATCGTTCTCGTGCAAACACACTTCCCCCTCCCTTTTTGGCCTCACGAATGCAGAAAGCACCAGATCATGAACCCATCGGGTCTTCTGTCTCTTTGCTCTCCACAAGGCAACTTGCTTGTAGCCTTTCGGATGGGTGTGGGGTTTCAGCTCCGTCACTTTGCAAAACCGCAACGACAACACCTTGCCGCACTTCGTGGCAAGATAGTTGTGGTAGCCAGGGATCTTCGCGATGTAAACCATGGCTAGAATGCAAGCAGACTTTCCAACTGAGTGCTCCTCAAAATCGGGATTCTTGAAGTGACGGAGGGTTGGAAGAAATCAGCCGCCGAGCGCATCACCGTCTGCCGGTTGCCCATGTTGCGGTTGTTCTGCCGGCGCAGATCTTTGAGCTTGCTGCCGTAGACCGCCGCCATGGCCTGCGTGTTGTTGGGATCGGTGTCCAGCAAAAGAGCGTGAGCCGCGGCGCCGTAGATCAGCACGTCCACGTGCTGCTGAGGGACGAACGGGATCTGGATGTCCGGTTCGTCAGGGCGGAGCTGTCGAGCAAAATACTCGACGATGAGGTATGGATCCTCCGCGGGCGTGGGCCTCCCCGCCTGGTCGATCGTCGTGATGTCCGAGAACCTGGGAATCGGGAACAAGGAGAAGATGGGTCGGTTGTTCGGCCCATCTTGGGCCCGGGTGTAGATCGTCGGACGTCCCCCTGTCTGCTGGACGCCAGCGAGGCGGTTCTGGAACTCGAGGTTGGTGAGCTCACGGAGAGGGGCGTTGTTCCAGTTGCCTGGGCGCAGCAAGTCGAGCACGCCGAGATCTTCCGGCATTTCGTAGTCCCGCCGTTGGTCGGCGAGGTAGACCCGCTGCTCGCGCTTGAGCCAGTCGAAGTAGCCTTCCTTGCGGATGATGTCCGCCTCGGCCTCGAGCACGAACTGGAGGTAGGTGTCGAACTTGGTGGTCGAAGCGGTGGTGGCGTTGTATTTCGCATCACCGTTTTTCTCGACCAGGAGGATGACCCGGTTGGTGACCTCGCGGTAGGTGAAGAAACTGCCTGGCGTGACGCGCACCGGCCGGCGGACGTCCAGGAAGGTCTCGACCCCGAAGATCTCCATTCGCAGCACAGACAGCCCAGAGAGCGCGAAGGGGCTCGCTCCTGTCGGTTGGTCGGAGAGCGTGGCACTGAGGAACTCGTAACCTGGGAGCCCTACAACGCCCCACAGGGGGTCCTGGTGGTCCACGTGGGTCAGCTTGGCGGTGTTGAGGTTCCGGTCATTCAGGTAAACGTCCAGAATCACCTCATTGTCGGTGCGCCGAATGCGTAGGCGCATGTCCTGCACGAAGCCCTGGTAGGGCAGCGTGTCGTGCGTCCGGTCGTAGGTCGTGGGGTCGAAGCTGTCGTCGAGGTTCAGGTCGTCGAAGTCGAGCGTGACCTCCTCGAGGATCACGGCCCCGTCCACCTCGATCGAGCTCGGCCTGGTCAGGTTGGGGACGCGCTTGCGCGGCTGATACTTGACGATCTTGAGGATCGGCGCGAGACCGCTCAGAGGGAACGTCACCCGGGCGCCGTAGCCTTGGTCGAAGCAGAAGGGCTCTTCATCAACACCAAGGTCGTAGAGCAGGGGGTCCTTCGACATCCGTGCCAGCAGCGTGATGGATGGCGGCAACGAAGCCTCTGACTCGTCCACCAGGTCGTGACACCAAGCGCCTCGGACCACGTAGTCCGGGCTGTCCATGGCCTGGACGTTCATCAACACCTGCGTCTTCTGAGCCGTCGTGCCGGGACCAAAGAGCGGAGACACGCCACTGTCGATCTGGAGCACGTCGATTGGCAGCACCGCTTCGTCGGAGATCTGCACTGCACCACACGGGATCAGGTAGTCAGTGCCGATGTCTCCATCGTCGCGGCCGTACTTGTCTTGGAAGCGACTGGTCATCAGTCCACCTTGCAGCTCGAATGCTTCTTGAGGTTGCTGGGATCGTCCCAGTAAAAGGGGTCGCCCGTCTCTCTTTTCTTTCCGTGAAAGAGATCAGCCGGAACCGAGTGCGTCATGCGCATGGTGTTGGGGTTGTGGCCAGCCTCGCGGACCAGGGCGCGTCTCTGGTCGATGTGCTTCTGGAAGGCCCCTTCCTTCACCGTCTCCGACCGCCGATCCGTGGTGTCGAACACGCGCTTGTCCGGTGCGATGTAGTCTGGGTCAGAGTCACAGATGAAGTTGACCGGCGTCCAGACTCGAGCCAGCGTGCCTCCATCGCATGCCCAGCAAGCCGTGTCCGGTGGGGGGCCTTGCTTGATCGAGGCGTGGTATTTGTGCTCGAGCCCACAGTCTTCGCACCGGAACAAGTAGATCATCTTTTTCCCACCACGCGCGCACGGCGCCCATAGCTTCTCGAGCAGCGTCTTCAACCGGACCCTTTGGTCACGACGTATTTGATGGATTTCCAGGGACAGGCGGTGCAACGCGTCACTTGCCTAACCCCAACGCGGGTGATAGTGACTGGGGCGTTGCACTTTAGGCATGCTCTTCTCATGGGAGAGCCTCACGTGCCTTTCGAGCAGCCCCAGCCGCCTCTTCCTGGGTAGCAAACATGCCAGCAAACACGGTGCGCTTCCTAGCAGGATCCCAGTAGTAAGCCATCCACGGTTTCTTGAGTTTCTTGCTCTTGTCAAACGTGACCCCTGGATAGTCCGAATACTTCTTACCCTTGGTCCTCGTGAAGTCGGGGATCTTCACGCCTGGCATGGGATCACGATCAGGGAAGTTGAGGTGGCAGATGCCATGCACGACACGAGCCACAGTGTCGTAGGCCCATGCTGCTTCTTCTCCAGTGGCATAGCGACCAATCGTGCGCCCCACACCACGCTTTGCTATCTGTGCCACCCACGGCTTCCGTGAGCGCGCGCGATCCATGGTGATCCCTACAAACTTGCCACCAGCACGGACGCCACGATTCAGGTTGTTGACTGCCTTGGAGACCAACCGGAGATTCTCTCGTCGGCAGTCCAGACGATCTCGGTTGATGTGATCCACCACCACATCTCCCGGAGGAGCATGGAGGATGGCTCTGTGGAGATAGATCGGAGCAACGCGGCCTTTCGCTGTGCCATCGTTCACGTGCACGTAGCGAACCGCATAGCCCTTCTCGTGAAGCTGCCATTCCCACTGGGAAAAGTAGGCATGCTCCTGGAGAGAGACCTGGGCCTGAGCAATCTGCTCAGACCCAGGAATACGAATTGGGATGACTAAGGTGTTGTCCATAACTCCAAGCATAGACAACACCAAGAACCACGTCAACACCTTAGTCAGAACCATTGGAACTATGGACAGCCGGCCACGCCGGTGCAAAGATCGTCTATATAACCAATTGCGTTCGGTGCGAGCACTTCCAGAGTGCCCTCCCATTCCACCATCCCCTTGGTGCTGCTTCCCAGCTTGGCGAGCTCGACCGCCAGCACCGGCCGCAGCACCGCGATCCGGATCTTGTTGGCTTCCGCCGTCGAGATCCGATCCGTGGCCTGGTAGCGGTGCAGGTAGATCTTCTGAGTCCCGAAGTCGGACTGGTAGAAGTCCACCGTGTTGATGACGGTCCGCTCGTTGACTGGAATGTTGTAGCGGACTTGGCTGTTGGGGTTCAGGGTGAGGTTGGACAGCGACCTCTTCTGCGCAGCGTTGGCCCAAAGAGTGTCTGTCATCGCCCCCTTGTTCCACATCGCTTGGAGATGCGCGTTGAGCACGCACTCGTCGATGCAGTTGTCGGGCGAGGAGCCAGACACGGTCGTAACCGTGCCCATCTCGTCCTCGGAGAGGCCGAGAGTGGTGACACAGGTCGGGTCGTCGGCTGACGCAAAAGCGTAGTAGCCATCCATCTTCCGTGGGATCACGCCTACCGAGTTCCCCTGGGTCGTCTGGAACTGGCGGATCGAGTGCACCAGGGCGAACTCGATGAACCGCGCAAGCTCCATCGTGGCCTTGCGGAGTTGGTAGACATACTCGTCACGGAGCCCAGCAGTGTTGATGTCGCGCTGGGTATCCGACACATCGAAGGTCCGGCGGAGAATGTGCGTCAGGTTGCACAGCCTCTTCCGCGGCACGAGAGGATCGAACGTCGCGTCCGAGCCTTCCGCTACAGCCATCACCTGGGCGTTGCCAACATCCGGATCGCCGAAGCCGGCGAGGATGTCGACTAGCCACTCGTGAACGATGTTGTTCGCGGGGACCTTTTCAAAGCCCGACAGATACAGGGTATCCATCGGTGAGATGTTAGTGATGATGTCGAGCAGGTCTTCACGGTTCCCTGTCCCTACATCGAAGGAGTTGAGCACTCCTAGGGAAGCGACAAACGGCATAGCTAGCCTCGCGAGTTGTCGCAGGGCCAGCGGTCGTCTTACCTGCGGCGAGCTCCTGGCAGAGTATCCCCGAGCCGATCGCTCAAGTTTTTCTCAACAAGCCGGGCGCCTTTCTTGTGGTCAGCAGCATCCATGCTACGCATCAGCTTTCCGATCTCGGCTGCTTCCTCGTGCATTTCTTGCTCTGGGTCAGATTGCGGTTCCGGGATGTATCGACTTTGGGGATTCACCATGCTCACCCTCGGTGCAACGACCGGAGGCACTGCTGTCGCGGAAACCGCATCCCGAAGCGCAAGTTCTTGTGGCTCTGACACCGCCTTGAACGCTTGCTCGATTGAGGCATGTTTGTTTCGACCTCTGAATACGTCGATCAGAGGACCATGCACCTCGACGTTGAAAGCAGGATACTTCCCGGCCAGCTTCATGAGCTCTGCATGAGCCACGTTGTCCTGGAGCCCCGCGATCTGGGGCTGGAGTTGAGCCAGGATTCGCTTCTCGAAGTTGGCTAGGTGTTCCTGCATCCGAGCGTCTTGCATGACTTGTATTCGCGTCTCGGGATCCATGTTCTCCAAGTTCGATTGGAGCATCTCCTGGTGCTGCTGCGTGAGCGCTTGAAGTTGAGCCTGCGATTCGGCCAGAGTTGTGTCGTTGTTTCGCTGCCGCTCGAGCACCTGCTGGAGTTCACGATCCTTGTCGCGTAAGTCCTGCGTCAATTTCGCAAATCGCTGTTGAGCGTTGAGAGAGAGTTCTTGTCCTTCGGGGTCCTGCGGAGGCTGAGCTTGCTGCGGCAACACTGGTGCCGGTGTTCCTGCCACTACCTGTTCCTGGGTGCCAGCCGGTGGCTGCTGACCTGACTGCTGCATCATCCTGATAGCCTCTGCTTGCTGTGCTACCTGTGCTGCGAGCGCCTGGTCGTATGCCTGTCGTGCGTAGCTTCCCGCGGGTGGTGGAGGTTTCGGTGGTTGCCCGTCTGGCCCAACTTCGACCTTCCTTTCTGGAATCTCGACCCCACGCTCCTGAGACAGTTGCCCCTTGAGCGCGAGCGCCGCGTTGTCGGCCCGCTGATTGAACTGGGATTGCTGTTCTTCTTGTCCAGTCATGGTTCTATTCGGCGTGCACGACGTCGCCAGGATTCAGTGCCAAGCCGCCCCGAACCGGCTACAGAGGAATAGCTTGCGACGGCCGGGTTTCCACCAGCTACCATCCCACTTGAAACCCCGGGGTCTCACCGGAGTGTGGGTGCTCTGCTTAGGATGCCGAGCTCTCGTCGCAATGGTGGGCGGCTCTACGAAGCCGGCCTGCCCAGACTGCTGCTGCTCACTCGGGTGAGTAACCGTGGAGGTTCGCGGTGTCGTCGATCAACGCACTTTCGTAGCGATAGTGCGTCGATGTGTGCGGGTGCCCAGTGCGGGTCTTGTTCCCCACCGCGTCCATCGTGGTCGTGTATTGCTTGTTGCGGCAGAGGGGAGTGAACATCGTCCCCGTCTTGGGCTTCGTTGCCCCGCCGCTGTTGTTGCCACTGTAATGCTTGGGCATCAGATACCTCCTGCTGCCGGTTCAGGGACTACCTTGCCATCCTCGCGGATGATCGCTTGGGCCTTATGCTGGGCCACTTCGAGCTGCTGTGCAAGGCTTTCGATGTTCTGCTCCGTATTCCGCATGAGGGCCAGGATGGAGCCGAGGCCCTGGCAGCGGCCTTGAAGGATGCGAAGCTGCTCGTTGCCAGCCGTGCACCCCACCATTTCGTTTTGCGCGTGCTTGCGAAGATCCTTGACGGACGACTCGAACTGCTGGTAGCCAGGCGCGTTCCTGAGAACCAGGATCCGTTGCCCCAGGTTGATGATCCTCTGGAGCCGGTCGATCTCCTGGGCTGCGTCCTTCCCGATCTCAGCCTCCGTCTCCTTGACAGGACGGAACTGGCTGTCCTGCACCTGACCCCCCACCGGACCCCCCACCGGACCCTGCCCGTGGAGGAATGGACCCTCGAGTAGCTCTGGTGGCGGTGCGGTCATCTTACTGCGCCCCCGCGTTCGGTGCGTTGCCGCCAGCCTCAGACTTCTCAGCCGAGCCCTGCTGCTCACCACGTTGGTTCTCGTTACGTCGGACCTGGGGACTTCCAGGTGCCTGACCTGGCCCAGCAGCGCCAGCGATCGGCGACCCACCATTCTGGCCACCCATCATCGACTGCATCTGGCCCATCTCCATGAGCGCCTTCTCCTGCTGCTCCTTGACCAAAGCGATCTTCCTCTGGTGCTCGGCCAGGTGGGCGACCGCTCGCGAGGCGGTGCCGGGACTCGTGTCCTCGAGCAACTTGAACCGCTCGGTCATCAGCTCTTGCATGTGCGCGAAGACGTGCCGCATGTCGTTGTCGTCAGCACGCCGCGGAGGCACGTTGCCGTGATACCAGCACTCGTGCTCTTCCAGCGCCGTCATCAACCCACCCTCTTCCGGGGGCACGGTGATAAAGTCGTCGGCGTTCAGAATCCCATGGCCGATCTCGAGGATGTAGGCCATGAGCTTCGGCATCTTGACTGCCATCGGCCCATACATCTGGTTGATGACGGGCGCGCGATCCAGAAGGTTGGTGAGCTGTTGCACCTGCACCTGCTTCGTCGTGAGTCGATGGCTCGCTAAAGGCTGCACCAAGAAGCGCCCGAGCAAATCCTGCGGCCGAATCGTGTAGCGATCCTGGTAGCGCATCCCCAGCGGTCCCACTTCCCGGATGACCTTGTCGTAGGACATGAACTGCTGGTTGTTCCACGTCATCTGGTTGAGCATCGGCTCGACGACCTGGTGTTCGTAGTTCTCGATCGAACCCACCAGGCGCGAGTTCGCTTCGTCGATCTCGCTGGTGTGCTGGGTTGCTGTCTTGCCACTTTTGCCGAACGGATCCTGAGCACCCATCATCGGCGACGTCGTGCCGTTGGTTTCGCGGATGTCCTTGGTGATGATGTTCTCAGCCTTGAGAGAAACGTCGCCAACATCCGGCACGTGCAACGGCGCGATGCTGTTCTGGACGTCTGGCACCCGGAGAGTCAGGCCGGGCTGGAGAATCAACTGGCCGTCAGGGACGTTGGCCTCGTCGGAGAGCAAGAACATCGGGTTGCCAGCGAGTTGCATCGCGGCCATGCCCAAGTTCCGCTTGAGATCCTTCTCCTGGCTCAGGCGCGCGATCATCTCGATCTGCCCGATGCCGTAGAACTCCTGGTGGAGCTGAATGGGGCGCCAGGACTGGTAGGGCTTCTTCTTGTGCCAGTAGGGGTTTTCGGTGATGCGGACGATCGTCTGCATGTTGTCCGGCTCGATCATCACCACGTTGCAGATGGCCGTCTTGTAGCTGCCGCCCTTCTTGGCGATGACCAACGGACCCCACCAGTCGATGACGGTGTAGTGCGGGATGTGCGGTGCCCAGGCCGCCTGGCGTGGATCGAACACGCCGTAGCTGTAGCTCTTGCGCTCCTTGAACTCGTCGCCGAAGCTCATGTCGTTGGTGCCGGCACGATCCTTGAGCTGCTCGAGGTTGAGCCAGTGCCCGAGCTCGCCCATCTGCTTCACCTCGAAGTCCGCCCAGGCAGATCGGTCAGCGCACCACTCGGAATCCTCCACACTGGTTGAGTTCGGCGAAGTATAGAAGTCGAAGATGGAGACGTTCTTGACCGTGTTGCCGTCGAAGAGCAACTCCTCACGCTCGATCTCCGAGAGCTCCACCTTGCTGGCTCCCGGGAAGTCCGGGTCGGGCACGCGCTTCCCAGTGCGGTAGCGCATATCGCCGATCTCTTGCTTCCACCAGAGTTTCTGGAGCGCGGTGCCGTAGATCAGCCCGTCACGAACGAAGCGCGACGCCTCGTCCAAGAAGTTCGCCTCTCGCAACTGGTGCCGACACAAGCCTTCTTGCATCTTGGCGCCGACATCATCCTGCTCGCCAACGCCGTAGAGCTTGAACCAACGCTGGTTGCCGAAGAGCGTGCGCATCACGCGCGGGTGAACGGTCTCCACCGCCTTGAACGGCTCGGGGCTGTGGAGCTGCGGGCGGCCGTAGCTGAACTGCGCTAGGTTCTCACCACGGTAAAGCCGGTAGAGGATGAGCCACTTGTTCCGCAAGAACTCCATGACGTTGTAGACGTCCTTGAGTCCTGAGAGCACAGCCATCTTGGCTTGCCCGACCACGAAGGGGTCCTGCGCAAGGTTCGGGTAAGCAACCGATTCCGCATAGAGTCGCGCGGTCTTCGCGACGTCCTCCCCATCGGTGAAGTGCTCGGGAAGTTCGTAGGCAGTCTCGATCGGCTTGGTGCCTGGACGCCGTTCGTAAGTGCCCATCCCCCGGCCAGGGAACGCCTGTTCGCCGACTCTGGTGGTTGGCGGATTTGTCGTGTTCCCGAGACTTGCTCTATCGCCCATGCCCTTTCCTTCTGGTTAGGTCACAGCTTCTTGCCTGTTGCGTAGCTCTGCCCCGTAGCTGCCTGGGCCACCGCGTAAGGATTCCGGATACCCGGCTTGCCCTTGAGCTTCTCAACCAAGGAGTGGACCCGGGTCCCCTTGGGGTTGCTCCCGAGTCCCAGGTGCGGGTGCTCCACCATCCTGTCCAGGTCGCTGCTCATCAGGAACAGCCCCGTGGTCCGGGTCTGGTTGGTCCCCTCCGGGTTCAGGTCGGTCGCCATTGCTCAAAGTCTCCGTGCGGAGGACGTCGTAAACCGGGCCTGACCACCCTGGTAGAAGCCTGGCGCGGCCGGGCCAGTGGGTTTGATACCACACCAGCCATGCCATGGGAACCTCAGCATCGTAGAAGGCCGTCCGCCGGGTCACCGGATTGGTCATCCCGAAGTGGTAAGGAGTCCCATTCTGGAGCGTGAATCCGAGGCAGTAGATCGGATCGCAGCCCATCAGGTGAGCCAGTTGGATCATGTAGCACAAGGAGTTACCTCCGGGGTGCCAGGGATCCGTGATGCGCGCGGGCATGTAGGGAGCGTGGATCTTGCGCCGGTAGACTCCGTTCGGTAGCCGGACCCCCCGGCCACGTGGCTTGACGTCGATCTCGGCCAGGTGGCGTTGCTTGCTCCCCACCATCTTGAGCAACCGGCTGTGCGTTGACGAGTAGACCCCACCGCCGAAGCAATGCTTGTTGACTACGCAAGCCAGGGATTCGGGACATCCAGCGAGGAGGCTTCGCTCACTTTTCCAGACATCCGCGTCGAAGACAGTCCAGATGCTGGGGACCAGCGCTCGGAGGGTCCAGTTGCTACCGATGACGAGGTTCCCTTCGGCGGCGTGAAGTGCTGCTGACTCAACCAGTCCTCCGGCTCCCCCAACGAGGTAACAAGGCCCTCCTCGTCCGATGCCTTCAAGCCAAGTCGGATCAGGACTTCGGCCGCGCGGTGTCGGTAGCTGTGTCGCTTTGAAATGAGGTAGCTGCATGCTCGTCCGATCTCCTCTGCTTCGTCGATGTGCTCAAGGTAGTAGTGACAGAGTTCAAGGAAGTGTTCAGGGTCAGACGCTCGCGGGGCCATAGGAAAAAGTCGAGCAAGTTCAGGCCGGCTGGCGTCCGACACCACAAGAGTTCCGCACGCCGCCATCTCAAAAAAACGTGGGCAGATGTGGGCCGCGGGAAGATCTCCATCGTTCCAAAATCCTGTGCCCTCGACTAGAGGCGGTGTAGGAGCGAGGGTCAGCCCCTTCGGCACCGACTTGTTGTTGTTCCGTGCCAAGATTCGTTTCTTGTAGCAGTGCATGGTGATGCCAGGATGACGATGCACGTTCAACCCGACGTGACAATCCGCATAGCGACGCGGATGATCCTTGAGGGGAATCCACTTCGGGTCACCCTTGGCCACGGGCCTCTTGCCTGGCCAGAAACAGATCTTGGCTCCCAGCACCTTCTCCACCGGCTTGAGCCAGGGAACCCGAGGCGGCAGCCCAGCGTTGCCAAGGAAGAACGCTCCGCCTGCACGCTTGGCGTAAGGCACGAGCTTGAAGAGATCGGTGTTCACAGCCGGCGGAAGGTAGTAGACCCCTCTCCTCTTTGGCCTGGAGAGACGGTGCACTTCGATCGTGCACGGATCCATCGTGAAGACGTAGGTGAAGTTCGGTGAGTAGGCCGCGGTCTCCCCCACTTCGTAAGGTTCGTCGCAAAGGTAGACCGCGGTCTTCACACCAGCACGATGCAGCGGCTCGAGGAAGGCAGGGCTCGAAGTGCCACGACCATGGTGGCACCACACCAGGTCGGGTTTGAAGGATGCGACAGACTGCCCCATCATCTTCGGGTAGCCCTTGGCCGACCCCGCGCTGTAGCGACCATGGGGTCTTGGACCCCACTGCCGGAGTTGGTGCACGTCGAAGATTTTTACTTCGCAACCAATTGATCGGAAGCCCCAGAGCCAGCCTTCACGGTAATCATCGGAGTAAATTAGACCGCTGTCGTCAGCGATCGCGACACGCAAGGGATTCGAGCGACCAAGCGTCCTAGTGTGCACGGTTCACCCCACAAGTGCCTGGCCACAAGATGCACTCAGACTTTAGTTTTGGCATGAGTGTCCAGGTAGTGGACGCCTGGAGCCACCCATCGGGTGCCACCAAGTTGGTGTGCTTGCTCGGAGAAGTCCTTGGCTCCGGTGAACTGAACCACGTTCTGGATCGCGGCTTGCCGTGAAAGGAAAAAGTCGGATTTGGGATGCTGGCTGTGAGTGAGCTTGACGGGCGGCACCATCGTCGAGACGGTGTTCGGGACATCGCCAGCGACCATGAAACAGTGCGGATCCTTGGTGAAGACCACCTGCATCTTGCCAAACCACTTGTCGTCGTCAACCCAGATGTTCGCCGGGACGAAGGCCACGAACTCCTTTTGGGTCGCCCGCACGAGCTCGCTCATGGTGTAGGCGAAGCCCTGCACCCCGTTGTTCTGCATCAAAGCCCACTCGCAAGTAGACATGGGGAGGTAACGCTTGAGCAGCTCAACATCCTCGCGCGTGCCCCCATCCACGCACACCACCAGACGGAAGGGCACGTCGGTGAATCGCTCGAGTCGCGGGATCGCACCTTCAAAAACGGTGATGTCCTCGCCAGCCTCGTCGAACGAGTGAGTCTCGACGACCGCGGAAGACAGGTCCGATAGGTTCACCGGCATCATGATGTCCAGCATCAGATCTTCTCCTTAGCCAACGCCTGTTGGCGAGTTCCTTCTCGGGCCACGTAGTGCAAGTTGCAACTCCTGCTGCAAAACACCACGTAGCTGCGTCGAGCACGTGAAGCGGATCGCACTCGACCCGCTGGGACGATCACCATTCGCGAGCAACCGTGACACTTGATCTGTGTCGAATCTGGTGCGGGTTCTCTCATAGCAACCACCCTACCTCGTCTCCGGTTTCAGTTTGTTGTTCCTGCACTGGTTGGGGTGCCGCGCCAGACGGCAGAATCAAGCCAGACGAACTGACCGGAGACTCCTGCATCTGCTGAGGCATCGGTTGGTTCGGAACTCCTTGGCCAAGCTGTTGCGTGGCTGGATCTGCTGCCTTGGAGAGCAACGCAAACATGTCGTTGTCCTCCGTCTGTAGTCCCTGCTGCACGAGTTGCTGGTTGCTTGGCGCAGCAATGTCAGACGGCGCGTTGACGATGCCAGGGCTCGCCTGAACAACGTCCTCGCGCGTGCGCGCGGGCATGGCGTAGCCGCCCTGCTGGAGATCAGCAGGAGTCGAGTTCTGAGACGGACCTGGCGATCCGCCAAGCTGCTGGACCGCACGGTCGACGAACGACTGGACACCTTCCATGATCTGCAAGATCCACGGATGCGAGCCATACTTCGCGACTAGGACTTGTCCAACGGCGTTGGCGGAGGCGCGGGATTCTGGAAGATAGATCGGCTTCGGGATGTCTGTGCGTCGGCCCCGCCCGATTCGGAAAGTTGCCGCCATAATTCTGGCCCTCTCTGAGCCACTGTCTTTGCTTTGGTGAACTCCCTGGCCGGGTAGCTAAGATCAGGGTTGTAAGCCCCGTCGATCAGCTTTGGTCGGTGCACCGTGATAGGTGCCGAGCGCCAGCCAATCGGTGGCCCCGGACAGTAGAGCTTATTGTTCTTGTCACGCTTGTCGATGTCAGAGATCGCGTCAGGAATGTCGTCGTGGCTGCTGAACGGCCACTCGGTCATCTCGTCGATCAGCGGTTTCCACTTGCGGACATACTGAGCCTTGAGCTCAGCCGAGAAGTAGACCTCCCCGCGGCGGAACTTGGGCTCGACCGATTCGATTCGGTAATCCTTGATCTCCTGGCTACGTCCCGAAATGGGGATGATCCTCGGGTGGACGAACGTCTGACGTCGCACCTCCTCGAAGACCGTGCGGAGGAGTTCGTTGTGCGTGGTCTCCTCGAGCACGAGCCCCTTGAGGTTGAGGGGCTGGTAGCGATTCCATAGGTCACAGGCGATGCGCACGCTGTCCGATGGCCTCCAACGACCAACGTAGAAGTCCCGGACGTAGGCGTAGCGGTTAACGTCCAGGCTCACGACCCAGAAACAGGTGCGATCCGCCTTGCCCTTCTTTTTATCTTCCGCTGTGAACGCAAAATCGGTGAAGATGTAAGTCCAGACGGCGTCGGGGATCTCCTCCTCGTTGATGACGTGGAAGTATTCTGGTTTGAAGAGCTGCTGACTTCCGGCCTGCGGCCGGTTGAGATAGAAGCACGCGAAGAGTCGCGGGGGCATGAACGCCTGCTGGAAGGCGATGAACTTCCTCGTCAAGCGGCCAGGAAAGAACAGCTTTTCGCCGCGGTCGATCTTCGGTTCCTCCGAGATCGGGTCGCTCCACGCATGGATGCTGAACTCGAAGAGAGCGCGCATCTCCGAATCCTTCTGAATGCGGCAGTAGATGTCAGCGTAGTGGTGAAGAGTCCCAATGACGAGAAGCCGACAGCCGGGATCGAGCTGTGCAAGGGTCTCACCGAACCAGAACCACAGACCCTCGACCGACTCTGGAGTCTTCGTGTTCTCCTGGGAACACACGTCATCCATGATGACGAAGTCCCAGTGCATCCCGGTTCGCACCTCGCCTACCCCGGTAGCCTGGAGAGTCGGCTCCTTGATCTCCGTGCGAGTGCGGAGAGCGCTGCGGAAGCTACCCTGCCTCCACTGCTTACTGCGGTGAATGCCAAATCGTTCTCGATACCACTCGGAGTCGATGATCTCCTTTGTCTTTTCGACGAACTCCTTGGCCTGTTTCGCGGTCTCCGAGCACACGAGGATTCGGATGTTCGGATCCTTGGCGATCAACCAGGCGGAGTAGGCGATGTCGAAGACCGAGCTTTTGAAAGCGCCCCGAGGCCAGAGCACCATCTTGCTCTTGTAAATCATCCGGTCCGGGGCTTCGGGATCCTGCTCGCCGTTCCAATGCAGGATGTTCTCGGCTCCTATTCCGTGGGGCTCCCACTGCGCGTCCGGCGCAGCTCCCGAGTCGCGGGCAAAGTCGAGGAACCCATCATCGGACAAATACCATTGAACTTCACGCCGTAGACGCTCGCCTCGGATCTGGTCGATCGTGAGATCAGCGACCTTCATCACTTGAGCCCCTCGGCTTTCATGCGCCGCTGCGCTTCCTTGTGGCACCGCATCTTCTCTTCCGCGGTGACCCGGCTCGACGTCTTGGCGCCCAGATGGCGAATCCACGACCTGGGCACGATCTTGAAGGGACGGCGGTTGACCTTGGTCCGAATCACGCCAGCAGTGTAGTTGTCCTCCCCCCAGGCAAGACCCCCCAGGTCTTCCGGAAAGAGCTTCTTGTCTCCAAGATGCTCCTGAACAGCCGTCACCACCCCCATCGGCATCAACCAGCACAGCCCCGGTGTCACGCCGTGGAAGATGGGTGGCTTGTCCTCCGGGCCGGCAGCCCGCTGTTCGTTGACCGAGGTGTAATTCGTCTTCGGACACAGGACTGCATCGGTCTGCAACTCTGTCAGCAACTCCTTGAGCCAGTTGACGTGAGGCATCTCGATGTCGTTGTTGAGGCAAAGCACGACGTCAGGAGGCTCGCGCATTTCCGAAAGCCCCTTGACCAGAGCCTTGTTCATGCCAAACGCGAAGCCCAGGTTCTTGGCCTCGGTCTGCAAAGCCCAGTGTCCCTTGGCTGCCGGAAGGACCAGCATGGCGTCGAGCTTCGCTCCCTGGGACAGCACCGCGATCTTCCAGTTGGTCAACTCCGTTGCCTCGAGCGACAACACCAGGTCGGTCAGCATCCGGGTGGTCATCGCGGCAAAGGGTGGGCCACCAGTCCAGCACGTGATCGCGAGTAGCTTCATACCGTGCGCTCCCAGTAGAACCGAACAGACTTGCCGCGCCGATTGACCAGATAGACCTTCATGCCGTGCTTCTTGATCGCGGCCAGCTTGGCGTCCCAGATGGATTGGTTCCTCTTGGTGTCGCGGATGGCCGGCGACGCTGCGTCCAGGATGGTGACACCAGGATCGAACGCCGACTTGATCGGGCTCTTGGTGTAGTGGTGCATGAAGACGTCTTTGACGTGCCGGTCACGAGCTTGCAGCCCATCGCGCAGGCACTTGAAGAGCATGCAATCGCTGAACCCATACCCGCCTGCGAAGTCTTCGTCGTAGCCGTTGACCTTCCAGAAGTCCTTGGTGTGCAGCACCACCATGTTCTCCGGCATGGCCAGCACCTTGCCGCTGTTCGCCTCCCTGGACTGGAGGTGGTAGAAGTTGCCTGGCTTTTTATCCAGGCGAAGCAATCGCCTGACGTTCTCTGCGGTGAGAAGGTAGTCCGGGTCTGTCATGTAGACCCAGCCGGTGGACTTCTTCATGCACAGGTTACGCGCGCCCATTTCATTCCACCGGATGTCGTCTAGCACGCGGAAGGCCATGACGTCGAAGCGCTGTCGGATCTCGGGGGGGATGACCAGTGGGTGCTTCTTGCTGTGGTCGTCGCAAAACCGCAGCTTGATCCGGGACGGCTCATCGTAGGTCATGAGCATCCGCCACCACTCGCGCATGATCTGCGGCTGGTTGAAATATGCGGACACAATCGTGAGGGTCTCCATCAGTGGCCACCCTGGTAGTGGAACTTGAACTCGGCGGTGTTGTAGAAGGCGTTGGAGCCAAGGTAGTGCAGCCGGCTCTTCATGCCCAGGACCGCGTCCTGCGCCCACAGGAGATACATGAAGGTGGCCTGGTCTCGGACAGAGAGGTTGATGACGGCGTTCAACCAAGCGTGAGCGTGCATGGATGTCACCGAGTTCTGTCGGCGGAGGAGCACGCACGAAGCAATCTGGCCGTAGTTCCTGGGGAACCCTACCCTCTTGAACATCTTTCCGATCGAGCCGAGGTTAGCCTCGCTGTCCTTCTTGAACTCAATGCACTTGCGGAGCTCGGTGTAGGAGCAATCCCACTGATGGTGCTTGTAGGCAGCGAAGTCGGCGTCCGCCAACCAGGCGTTCACGTGCTTCGCGATCGGCACCCGGAGGGTGTGGGAGCCGTCCAGCCACAAGGTCCAGTCGTAGCCTTGAGCCTCTGGGCGGTTCGGCATGGCAGTCTTGATGAGGCGAGCCTGGAGCCTGGTGTTCCGCGCGGTTCGTTCCCTGTAGAGGTGCCAACCGTCAGCGCCAGGTCCGTCGGTGAAAAGTAAGTAGTCCACGTTGCGCTCTCGCACCTCTGGCCGGATGGGTTGCGGCGTGTCACTGCCGCCGAAGATCGCCGTGTAGACCAAACCCTTCATTGCATCTCGAGAATCCAGGTCTCCTTGAACTCGGCGTGCACCTTGAGCTTGGTGTTGCCGTGGTTGGACTTGGGTATCGGAAGCCACGCGCTGGGGTGAGGCATCCGGAAGCTCTCGATGGTCGCTAGGAACTCCATGTCGGCAGCGTAGTCAAGCGCGTCGTCCAGAACGATGATGTCGCCAGCCTTGCAAAGCTCCAGCGTCTTCTCGAGGCAGTTGATCCGTTGGTAGCCGTCGATCAGGTAGACGTTGAAGAGGCCCGACATGAGATCGACCGCATTCACGTAGCGAGCCGACAGCCTGGAAGCCAAGATCACCTGGCAGTTGGTGCAATCCTTGGTCATCTTCAAAATGCGCTCAGCCCATTCCGGCCTGTTCTCCACCGTGAGAATGAACCCCACGCGATCAGCCATCCACTTCGTGGACTGGCCCCCGCCCCACTCGAAGCAGTAGTCGTCCTTGGACAGCAGCGTCTCCAGGTATTGCCAGGCACCAGGCGCCCAGTAGGGAACAGTCCGCTTCGGGTCGTAGTGAATCATGCCAGCACCGTCAGTCCGTTGTTGTTGGGAAAAGCGACTTGCACATTGAAGGCGGTCTCGGCTACGAACTTGCGCACCGCCCACAAGAGGCCCTTAGTGTTATCCTCGCCCACCTCTGCATAGGCGGTCGTGTCATGCAGCACCGCCAGGCAGCATTTCCCCGCGTGCAGCTTCAACTCCTGCAAGAGCTGCTCGCCCGAGTGATAAGAGTCGATGAACAGAATGCCGCAAGATGGGATCGTTGCCTTGAGGCTGTTGCCTTGGATGAACGTGAACCTGTCCGGCGCCAGGGCCTCGAACCGATCGACCGACGCCTTGCATGGATGCGTGTCGTAGACCGTCACGTGGGATGCTCCACCCATCAGGAATGCAGAGGTGGATCGCCCAGTGCGGAACCCCAATTCCACCACCGTCTTGCCAAGCGCGAGCCCGGCCAGGTAGGGCAGATGCTCGTTGATGTCATGGGCTCGGCGGAAGTTGTGTAGGTAGAGCTCGGTCAGGTTCATCGTCCCCTCCCTTGGGTTTCAGGTCCAACCACCGCTCACGGTAAGACGCGGAAGCTCTCAGGCTACGCATGGCAGCGTCGCCTTGTATCAGCATCTCCCGGAAGTCCGGGTCTGCCTGTTGTGCCGGTGTGAGGTAGGGCAGAGCCTCTTCGTAGTGGACGAGCTTCAAGTGCCTGAGCTTGCGCAAATCATCGAAGGAGGTAGGCACTCCCCGGACAGTCACAACAATCTCAAGCTGTGGGGCAACAAGGCGGGCGAACCACCAGCGCAGTCTATTCAGCATCGTAATTCTCCATCTCTGGAACCTCGTCGACCACCTCGGCCTCGATCAGCTTCACGTCTTCGGCACGGCGGAGCTGCTTGCGCTCGAGGTCGAGCAGCGCTTCGAGCTCGGCTTTCTTCTGTCCGTCGAACTCGTGGGTCACCACCATCCGGTGGATCGCGCGGTCGACGATGCCGAGAGACTGCAACACCGCGGTGAGCTCTTTCTGGATCCGCCACATCGACGACCAGTCTTTCTTCTCCATGGCGCCCTGCTGCGCCCGCTCGGCGACCACCTGCAAGTTGCCGGCGATGGTGTTGAGCCGGAGCCCCACCACCTGGGCGCCAAGGTTGTCGGCGTGTTCGTTCCACGTCCGCACCACCTCCATCATGGGGATGTCGAACTCCTGGGCGAGCACCTGCGTCGCAAAGCCCTTCTCCCGCAGCGTCACGATGACCGCGATCTGCTGCGTGGGAGTCAGTCCCCCAAACCACTGCGCGCGCGCCGGCCGGGGCTGCTCCTGCATGGTGCCCCACAGCCTGGTGCCGAGATCCTTGAGGGTGTAGCGGCCGGTGATCCCGTCCGATGGGGGGATGGCAGTGATGCCACCCTCGACCATCAGGTTGGCCAGGCTCTCGACGTCGAGCCCTACTGCTTCGGCGGCCTTGCTGACCAGGGCCAGAGCGTGCGGGTCAGCCACCCAAGGAGGCGCCGCCATCGGCCCGGAGGACGCGGGGGCTTCGGGGCTGTTGGCGGCTTCGGTGCTGACGGAGGCTTCGGCTGGGGGGCCGGTTTCGCCTTCTCCTGGGGTGTCCTCTTCGGTGGGATCACCGGCTTCTTGGAGTAGATCCTCTGCTGTCTGGTCATCCTTCATCGCTGGGTTTGGACTTCCACGGCGGTGGCTGCGGCGGAGCCGGGTTAGGAGGGTCGATCAGATACGCACCGCTTGCAAGGGCTTCCCCGCAAGACTCGAAGGGAATCTCTCTGCGGTCGACCATCCGGCGGAGAGCTTTCCAGGCTGCCTCATAGCCAAGTCCCCGCCAGAGGACCTCGCCACCATGCACCCTGGAGTGACCCTTGACTCGGGTCATCACCCCGCCACGGAGGACGCGATACTCAGTCAGGACTCTCTTCGTCTCCGGCACTGTCCACCTCGAGAGGATCCTCGCTCTTGTCCGGGTGGGGGAACCTGTCGTGGTTCCGGGCGATCGTCGCGTGGATCCAGAACGAGCACTCCTCGAGCCGGGTCAACGCCATCGCCCGTTCCCGGGTGGCCGGCAACCCCATGAGCCCGATGGCGAACTGCTTGACCAGAGCTCGCCAGGCGTTGTGGATGTCCACGATGTGCCCGGTAGGCGCGTGGTAGTCGAAGACCCTGTCGAGCTCGGCAGCGAGCTCGGCGGTCGTTGCCTTCCTCTGGGATTCCTCGTTGGGCGCCTCGGCGCTCACTTCGCGCCCGCCTCGGTCTCCGGCCCAGACACCTGGATCTTCGGCTTCCAGGTCAACGTCACCACCTGCCTCGTCTCCACGGCCGCGTTGGCGATGTCCATGACCTGGACGACCATGATCTGCTTCCCGGCCAGCAAGTCTTTGGACTCTCCCTTGGCCCAGCGCCGCGCCTCAGCCGTCGACTCGAACCGCGGCACCTCCGGGATCGGGATCAGGCAGCCGGCGGGGAACTCGCTCCCCTGCGGTGCAATCTGGTAGATGCAGTAGTCGCCCTCGCCTACACCGAGCACCCGGTAGCGCCGACCCTTGGTCGGATGGCTCGCCGTGGCCTTCGCGTCGGCGTCGTCGCCAGGCGTGGTGAGGGGGTCAGCCGTCGGAGGGGGCAGCGTGCCGACGTCAGCCGCCGTGATCGTCTGGGTCTCCTGCCCCGTCCCTGGGGTTTTCGGGTTCACTTTCGCTGTCTTCGCTGGCATGTGGTTGTTCCTCGCTAACTGTTGGCTGAGTGACTTGAGGCTGGGATGCTAGCGTTGAGCGGCGCGGTCTTCCAGGACCAAGTGACTCAGGCTTGAAGTTTCTGATGTAGTCCGCGCTCATGTTCTCACTGGCGAACGACTGGATCATCTCGAGGTGCTGCTGGAATCCCAGGCGCCCGTGCTCGTTCTCCCGCAGCGTGGACCAATCCTTCCGCTTAGCCTCGATCCAAGTGTGCAGCCAGTGAGTGAGCTCGACTCGCACCGGCCTCATCATGTAGTGCCGCTTCGAGGCGGAGGTGTGGGGACCCGGACCGCGTGGCAATTCTTGCTTCATGCCCTATACCCTACCGGATTATGGGGTCGGCTCTCAAGAGGCACGCTGTGCATGTATATCTCCTATCTCTTTGCGCGCCCCCCCAGACACAGAAAGAGAACAGATACAGCTACACTATTGGTGATTTTGGATTGGATATTCTGGTAGGGGTTTAGGGATTCGGTTGAGCGGATATTTTTTACGTCCCACTAGGGTCCCCGAAGGCCTTCTGGGCCCAGGATTTTCTGGGGGTCTGGCCGGCGGTGTGTGGGAGGTCTAGATCCATAGGATCACCGCAGGATGGGACCCAGAGGGACCGGGTCTCGCACCCATGGATCACCGCAACTCCCCATGGCACTGGGTATTCTGCGCACCTGGCGCGCGTGGGCATGGTCACACGGGAGCTCGAGCCCGAGGCGGCGGCGGGGATCGGCTCTGGGGCATGCCAGGGTGGCAGCAATACGGTCTGGCGTCGCGTCGCGACAAGATCCCCAGCATAACTGTAAACCTCCCATAACACCGCGAGATTACCCCGCCAGGC
>SDBU01002613.1_pt1 | contig 23741 bp, 19 predicted proteins | sample 2277071 | NCBI WGS metagenome assembly SDBU01 (sample SAMN10397929, study PRJNA504765) | marine sediment metagenome | isolation source: marine sediment core GS08_GC12, 126 cmbsf | place: Arctic Ocean: Gakkel Ridge, Loki's castle | collected 2008 | reverse complement strand
CAAATCGCAGGCGGCGGCTGGGGGGCTTGCGCTTGGCCTGCTGTTCATCCTGGGGCTTACCGGCTCTATCCCGGGCTTGGGTGAATACCTGCCAGGGCACTTGCTTGCGTGGGGAGGAGGACTAATGGCGGGGCAAGGCGAGGCTTTCTGGCCAGCTTTATGGGTGAGTGTGGGGATTATTGTTGTCGCGCTAATAGGGGCAAGGCTCATCTTTGAAAAGCAGGAACTTTAAGCCAAGCCCTACTTCACTTACACACTCAGTTTTATGCTGATGATCAGCTCGCCGATGATCCTCTGTGTGGGCTTTGAGTGTAAGGTCGCAGTTGTTTGCCGCTACAATTTCTTATCGTATCCTGGGAAATCTCTTTTCTCTAATAACGATATCAACCTTAAGCTTGGAGGGGTTCGATGAGCATCCACATAGGCGCAACACAGGGTTAAATTGCATCAACCGTTCTGCTGCCTGGAGATCCTATGCGAGCCAAACACATAGCTGAAACGTTCCTGCAGGATGTGGTCTGTTCCAAGGAAGTTCGGGGGGGTTGGACTATACGAGTCGCTATGGAGATAAGACTGTCTCGGCTATGGGCTCTGGGATGGGCATGCCAACCCTCTCTATATATGTGAACGAATTGGTGACCGAATATAACGTTGAAACGTTGATTCGCGTGGGAACGTGTGGTGCATTCCAACCTGACTTAAAGATTGGTGATATCGTGCTGGCTATGACTGCATCAACCAACTCGCACATCAATAAGCTTCGTTTCGACGGAATGGATTATGCGCCTGCAGCCAGCTTTGATCTCTTACTCAGCCTATACTGCTGCTACTAAATGCGGGATCGCTGTGCAAGTAGGAGGCATCTTCTCTGGTGACACGTTCTACAATGACGACCCTGATTGGTGGGAAATATGGTCCGAGTATGGCACCCTTGTTTGTGAAATGGAGTCTAACGGCCTTTACACACTCGGAGCGAAGTTAAAGATCTCAACACTCTCGATCCTAACCGTGAGTGATAGCCTGGTTACGGGTGAATCATCAACTGCCGAGCAGCGCGAAAAGAGTTTTTCACAGATGGCCGAAATTGCGTTGGAGATTGCAGCCTGATCGGATTTTCAGTCGAGATTTTACAGGGGGTCAGCAGTCTGTCTTTCCAGGCTCTATGACTTTGGTCTCATCCTGGACAAGCAAAGCTCACTATCACGATACCTATCCGTGCGCTGCCCCAAAAATATCGCTGGGACCTTTGGTAGCTGGCCCTACAAGGGGAGCGATTGGACAACGATGATTCTGGAGATGAATTCCAATGCCATTTATCATCAACCATGATTTGCTCACACAATCACGCCACTTTATTCAGGCGAAACAGGCTCTATTGGGTTGTCGGCGGAGCCGGCTCGGGCAAGACAACGATCTGTGAATCCCTTTCTACCAAATTTGAACTTCCTGTCTACGACATGGATGCCCATATTTACGGAGCCTATCACGGCCGATTTACACAGAAACGTCACCCAGCCAACAGGCATGGTCGACAGCTCGAGACGGACTGGCATGGTTACTCGATATGTCTTGGGACGAGTTCGATAGCTTTAATCAAGCAGCGCTTCCTGAATATTTAGACTTGCTTGTCGAAGACCTTGAAGCCACTAAACCCAACGCTGGCGTATTGATTGATGGTGGGATATGCAACCCGGCCCTCCTAACGCAAGCAATCCCGACTCATCAGATTGTATGCCTGTCAATACCAGAGCGGTCTAATTCCGAAATCTGGGAAGAGACCGGTGAACGAAAATCCACGAAGGAGGCAGTCTACCAATTGGTAAAGCCGGAGGAAACATGGCGCAAATTCCTCGAATTTAACAACCTAATCACACATACAATCCTGAAGGAATGTCAGGAGAATGATATCTCGGTGTGTCCCAGAGGCGAAACAGAATCGGTAAATGAATTCGCTGAGAGGGTTGCCCATGTATTGGGAATTCGACAGGGTCACAAATAGCACAGCTCGCCACGAGCCGCCCAACACCCACGTCCAGCCGACTTTACGCTTATCAAAAAACATGGCAGCCTGCTAACCACGATATTAGTACACAACACGATGTTTGGAGTCCCGCTCACAATAGGTTACATCCCCTATTGGTTATTATGAGTGTCTTAACAGACTGCCTCGAAGGGGCTGCTGGCCGCCAGGTTTTGGAGTGAGGTGAGCGGCGCTACCCGTCGCTGAAGCTGAACTTCTGGTCCCCCCTGGCGATGACGGAGGAAGTCGTTTTTATCCATCCATAACTTCCAGCACGACCAATCTTCAAGTTCAGGCTCATTCCTCAAGGCGCAGGCTGCGCCTGCGACCGGAAGCAGAGCTTCCGCACCACATACAACCAACAACCCCTCACCAGCGTGGGAAGAACCACGATGTACATCCCATGAGCGCTGCTAAGTGTTCCTTAGAGACGTCCCTTTGAAACGTAAAGCCGAATCGATCGTTGTCAGGGGGTGTGACTCAACGCTGCGCTTCGCGCAGCACTCCGTAGGAGCCAAGAGTGCTTTGCGAGGGCAGACTACTGCACCCACGTCCCCCTGTCTTGTCCTTTCCGCTTCGCTGCAAGGATGCTTCGCGAGGGACATAGGGGGGAAAAGAAAAAAAGCGATTCAACACATCGGCGGATACCGTCATATAAAGTGTCCATCAACTGGGGTATCCGCGTTTATGTCACCTTTCCACAGTAAATGGAGGAGTACCCATTAATTAAAAACGCCCCGCGCTGCTCGCGCGGGGCGCATCGTTTAGCTCCGAGTTTCTTAGATATCGAGGTTGGCCATCTGCTCATAGAACTTCCAGCGGGTGATGACATCCTCGCGGAGCGCCTCCAGTAGCTTCCCGGCCCGATCCGGATCGGACTGGCGTAGTGCACGGAAGCGATTCTGCTTGTACATAAAAGTCTCGATATTTTCGGTCGGCACCTTGGAGTCAAGCTGCAGCGGGTTTTTACCCTGGTCACCCAGCCGTGGATCGTAGCGGAAGAGCGGCCAGAAACCACTCTTCACAGCATCTTCGTGAATATCTGTGGCCGTGGTCATGTCGATGCCGTGGGCGATGCAGTGAGCGTAGGCGATGATCAGCGATGGGCCATCATAGGACTCGGCTTCACTCATCGCCTTCACCAGTTGGGTCATATTCTCGCCGTACGCGACCTGGGCTACATAGATATTGCCATAGGTCATGGCGATGGCTCCCAGATCCTTCTTGGGCATGTCCTTTCCCGCAGCTGCGAACTTTGCCACTGCGGCGCGCGGCGTGGCTTTTGAAGCCTGACCACCGGTGTTGGAGTACACACCGGTGTCCAGCAAGAGGACGTTCACGTTCTTGCCTGAGGCCAGCACGTGGTCCAGTCCGCCGTAACCGATATCATATCCCCAACCGTCGCCGCCCAATATCCAGACGGATTTGGGAACCAGGAAGTCAGCGATGCTCAACAACCGCTCCGCCTGCGGATCTTTCTGCTTCTCGAGAAGCGCCTTGAGCTCGTCGACCCGACCGCGCTGAATTTCGATCCCCTCCTGCGTCGAGACGTCGGCATCCAGGATTTCCTTCGCCAACGCTGCTTTGCCATTCAATTTGACCTGATCTAGCAGCTCCCGTGCAAATTGGGTCATTTTGTCGACGGTGAGGCGCATGCCCATTCCGAACTCGGCATTGTCTTCAAACAGTGAGTTCGACCAGGCCGGACCCCTGCCGTCGAAGCGCGGCGTATAGGGTGTTGTCGGCAGGTTTCCGCCAAAGATGGAGGTGCAACCGGTTGCATTAGCGATGATGGCGCGATCCCCGAAAAGCTGGGTGAGCAGCTTGACGTACGGCGTCTCGCCACATCCGGCACACGCACCGGAGAATTCAAACATAGTCGGCAGGAACTGCGAGCCCTTGGTGGTGAAGCGGTTGAACAGCGCCGGATCGGGGTCGGGGATTGTGAGGAAGTAATCCCACTTTGCCGCTTCCTGCTCTCGGAGCGGCGGTTGGGGCGCCATGTTGATCGCCTTGCGGTCTGTCTTCTTGCCATCCGCATCCTTTGCAAACGCCGGGCATATATGGACACAGTTGCCGCAGCCGGTGCAATCCTCCGGTGCCACCTGCAAGGTGTACAGCATATTCTCCAAACCGCGGCCCGTTGCCTTCACAGCCTGCCAGCCTTCCGGCGCATCGCCGTTGGCGAGGGAAGCATCGTAGATCTTGGGCCGGATCGTGCCATGCGGACAAACAAATGCGCACTGATTGCACTGGATGCACGCCTCCGGATCCCAGACTGGGATCTCTAGACCGACGTTTCGTTTTTCGTACTTTGTCGTTCCAACGGGATAGGTGCCGTCGTTTGGCAGCAGGGAAACGGGTATTTCCTCACCTCGACGGGCGATCATCTCGCCAGTCACAGTTTGCACAAACTCGGGGGCGCTCGCCGGAACAGGCGGAAGCATGCCAAGTTTAGAAGTCACTTTCTTCGGCAGATCGATCTTGTGAATCCGCTCTCGCGCCAGGTTGGAGGCCTTCACGTTCATATCGACGACTGCTTTGCCTTTGCTGCCATAGGTGTCCTCGACGGCCATCTCGATCATATCCTGCGCCTGCTCATCCGGCAGTACGCCGGAGATCTCGAAGAAAGCAGTCTGCATGATGATATTGATGCGTCCACCCAGCCCAAGCGACTTCGCCAACGAATAAGCATCGATGACGTAGAAGTTCGCTTTCTTATCAATCAAAGCTTTCTGCACCTCTGCGGGTAAGTGATCCCACACCTCATCCGCGGGGTAGGAGCTGTTCAGCAGGAAGGTGCCGCCCGGCTTGAGGTTCTTGAGCATGTCGTAGCGCTCCAGAAAGTGGAACGCGTGACAGGCCAGGAACCCCGCCTGCTGGATCAAGTAGGTGCTGCGAATCGGGTTCGGGCTGAAGCGCAGGTGAGATATGGTCATTGCGCCCGATCTCTTTGAGTCGTAGACAAAGTACCCTTTGGCGTAATAATCGGTGGCTTTACCGATGATCTTGATCGAGTTCTTGTTCGCGCCCACGGTTCCGTCAGCGCCCAGACCGTAAAACATGGCCCGGTGGACTTCGTCTCCCTCCGAAGAGAAGGTGTCATCCCACTCCAGGTTTGTATGAGTCAGGTCATCGACGATGCCGACGGTGAAGTGATTTCTCGGCTTCTTTTCGGCCAGATTGTCCAGCACGGATTTCGCCATCCCGGGGTTGAATTCTCTTGAGCCCAACCCGTAGCGCCCGCCGACGATGAGGGGTCTCTCGCTCTCGGCGATATCCCCATTTACGACGGCTTCGCTAATTGTGTTCTGGACATCCAGGTAAAGCGGTTCACCTCCCGCGCCTGGTTCTTTTGTGCGGTCGAGTACAGCGACGTGCTTGGCTGATTTCGGTAGAGCCTTAAGCAGTGCCTCCCCGCTGAATGGGCGGTATAGGCGAACTTTTATTAACCCGACTTTTTCTCCCTGGCCGGCGAGGTATTCCACCACTTCGTGCATGGTGTCCGCGCCAGAGCCCATCATTATCACGACACGCTCAGCATCTGGTGCACCAACATAGTCGAAGAGATGGTACTCGCGCCCGACGACCTCCGCGAAGCGGTCCATCGCTTTCTTGGCAATCCCGGGCACTTTCTCGTAATAGGCATTAACCGTCTCGCGCGCGGCGAAGAACACATCGGGGTTCTGGGCAGTCCCGCGGATCGATGGGCGATCTGGCGAAAGCCCCCGTAAGCGGTGTGCCAGGATCCAATCATCGTCGATTAACGCCCGCATATCATCGTAGGTGAGTTCCTCGATCTTCTGTATCTCGTGAGACGTACGGAAGCCGTCGAAGAAATGCAGGAAAGGAATGCGTGATTCGAGCGCCACCGCCTGGGCGATGAGGGCGAAGTCCATCACCTCCTGGGGGTTATTGGAGGAGAGCAGCCCCCAGCCCGTCGATCGGGCGGCCATCACGTCGCTGTGATCGCCGAATATCGATAGCGCCTGCGCGGCGACAGAGCGAGCGGCGATGTGGAATACTGCCGGCGTCAGTTCCCCGGCAATCTTGAACATATTGGGCAGCATCAACAGTAAGCCCTGTGAAGCCGTGAAGGTCGTCGTCAGGGCGCCTGTTGTCAACGCGCCGTGAACTGCTCCAGCGGCACCACCCTCAGCTTGCATCTCTGTTACGCTGGGAACCATCCCCCAGATGTTCGGCTCACCTCGCGCGGCCTTCTCATCGGCGATCTCTCCCATCGGCGAGGATGGAGTAATTGGATAAATTGCAATAATCTCGTTCGTCGCGTAAGCAGTATGCGCGGCTGCTGCATTCCCGTCATAGGGGACAAGCTTTCGCTTGGCTTTCTTGGTGGCCATTTGGTGCTCCTTTTGAACCCATATGATGTAAATTAAAGGGTATGCGCACAAGCGCGCAAAACCCTGTGGGTAATCCCAAATGAGTGTATTGTTATGTCAGCTGCGATTGTAGTGTAAATGTCATCCTTTACTAGAGGATACCTGTTACTATTAACGCCCGTTCCTTATGCAAAGTTACGCAACTTGCATAATAGATACTCATAAGGAGGTTCCGTGCCAAACATAAAAACAACCTATATGGGCATCGAATTAAACTCGCCGATTGTCGTCGCTGCGAGTTCGATATCCAGCTTCATCGACCAGATCAAGCTCGCGGAACAAGCCGGAGCCGGCTTGCTTGTGATCCGTTCCCTGTTCGAGGAGCAGATTCTGATGGACGCGCTGCGCCTGGAAGAAGAACTCTCGGTGGGCGCCGATATTTTCCCCGAGTCGCTCTCCTATTTCCCAGATTTGGAGCACGGCAAGGCAGACGAGCATCTCATGTGGATCGAAGAGACGCGCAAAGAAGTTAAAATGCCGCTTATCGCCAGCCTAAACGCCGTCTCCTCAGGCGGGTGGGTTAAGTACGCCAAACAGCTTGAAGCTACCGGGGTCGATGGACTGGAACTCAATGTGTACGCCGTCGCCGCTGACCCGAAGGTGAACGGCGCAGTTCTCGAGGCGCAGCTGTACGAGATCGTTGAAGCCGTTATCGCTGAGGTCGATATCCCGGTGGCCGTCAAACTCAGCCCTTTCTATACCTCGATCGCAAACGTGGTGTCCGAAGTGGACAAGCGCGGGGCGAAAGCCGTGGTGCTCTTTAACCGTTTCCTGCAGCCAGACATCGACCCGAAGACTGAAACGTTGGTATCGGAGATGGTATACAGTTCGCCCGAAGAGATGAAACTGCCTCTGCGCTGGGTAGCGCTGCTCTACGGGCGGGTAAAGACCGATCTGGCTTTGAACACCGGTGTCCATTCGGGCTTAGACGCCGCCAAGGCGCTCCTCGCCGGCGCACAAGTCGTGCAGACCGCATCCGCTTTACATACACAAGGGGTCCCCTACCTCTCGACAATGATCCGTGAATTGGAAGGGTGGATGGATGAGCACGACTACCAGAGCCTTGATGATTTCCGCGGGAAGATGAGTCAAAGAGAGACCGATGACCCCTTTGCATTCGAACGGGCTCAATATGTGAAATTACTGCTCGGTCAGCAATAAACCCCCTGATTACTAAGGTGGGTTTGTCTCACTATTCAGAATGGAGTTAATAAAAAGGATTCTCTTCCAAAATCTGTGGAAAGGTGACATAAAAGCGGTACAGATCGACCATTGAAGATGTTATGAATCTAACTTTCCTTTTTTCCCCCCTATGGTCCCCCAATGCCCCCTCCGCTCTGCTACGGGGATGCACGCGAGGGGACTGTGAGGGACTTATCATCCCGAACTTGTTGAGGGACCACTCCCCTCGCGAAGCACTCATAGCTCCTACGGAGTGCTGCGCGAAGCGCAGCGTGGAGCACACACCCCCCGGATTAAACTTCAGGCTCTCAGCAAAAAACCATTTTCAATTATGAGGAGGGCGAAATTCTTTAATCTCGTGCTCACCTCCAATGTTGCACAACCGGAGTAGATTGGACAGAACCCGGCTATGGAACTCAGGCGTATATGGATTGCACTACTAGCCATTCGGAAGGGGGTGCGGGGGACGATGAAATGGTCCCCTGCAGCCCCCCTTGGGGGGCGAACGGGGGGGAGAGAAGAGTTGCCTCAACTCTCGGCACTAACATCATCTCCAGAGGGAGGGCCAGCAGGTCATCCACACGATTTGGAGGAGAACCATAAAAAGAGGGTGTCTATGATTGGACACCCTCTTCCGGTTTCTAGAACTCCTGCGCTTAGAACAGATTAAGTGTGAAGGGGAAAACCAGGTTCAGGATCAACCCAAGCACGAATAACCCGCCCGCAAGCTTGCCGTGATGAAAAGCGGCAGAGACAAACCACAGCGGCCAAACCGGGTAGTCCGGGGGCGGCTCACTCGGCTTCGGTTCGTTATAGATTTTCAACACCATTACCAAGCGCCGTATGGCGAAAAAGACCAGCAGCACCCACACCGACAGCGTGCCCGTGAGGACGAGAATCGCGACGATCAGATAATAGCCCACCATTAACGCCTGGTTCAACCACAGAGAAGCTTTGTTGCCTATGATCACCGGGATTGTGCGAATCCCTTTTGCCATATCCGGCTCGCGTTTATCAATGTGTTTTCCAACGAGCACGGTGGTGACAACCAACGCATACGGCAAGGACGCCAGCCATACGCCGGGTGATGGCATCTCCCCTGCAGTAACGAAGTAGGTACCCCCAATCATCAAGGGTCCCCACACCAAGAAGACTCCTGGCTCGCCCAGACCATGGTGTTTGAGTTTGAGCGGTGGGGCTACATAGAACACACTGATGAAGAGGCCCGCCAAGGCAAAAATTAACACCTGCCAACCCATACTGATGACGAAGTAGATAAGGATTGCCAGATCGATCAGGTTAACCGTCAGGATTGCGGTGAGTAAACCGCGTTTACTGACCATGCCGCTCAGTATTGGGTGGGGGGAGTATTGCGCTCGGGCGTACTCATCTGTGTCAACACCGGCCTCAAGATCGAAGTAATCGTTGATCATGTTATTGGCAGCATGTGCGAAGACCAGGCCTACCAGCGCTAACCCGAAGTGGTACCAATTAAAGTGTTCGGTAAGTGCCGCCGCAAGCAATCCCCCGATCAAACCCGAGGTGATCGTCATCGAAAAAACCGCTGCCCGGGTGATGATCAACCACTTACTGACGACATCCATCTTTTTATCAGGCGATAGATTTACGGTATCAAGAACTTCCTTCCAGTTTGAAAGTAAAGACATGTACCCTCCGAACTATGTGAAATCCAATTGCTGGTCGGGAGTGTATCAGGTCCCCCATGGCTTGTACAGATTTCACCGAATCCGAAGTCAGGAAATTGCCTATGAGCAGTTTAGAGATTACCCCCAGCGAAAGCAGCGCGCCGCGTCCTCGCCCAACATCTCCACCGTGCTGGACTGACGCTGAAACAGCCACGGATTCCCAGAAGCCCCGGCTTTCAGGTAAACTTGATGGTCCAATAAGAAGATACCCAACGGAGGAAATTCCTGAAGATGAATATCCTGGTAACCGGAGCGACCGGCTTCATCGGCTCACACCTGTGCCGAGCGCTGGTGAAACAGGGCCATCATGTCCGCGCTCTCCACCGACCCACCAGTTCGCTGGCGCTGCTGGAAGACCTTCCTGTCGAACTCGTTCAGGGAGATCTCTTCGAGCCCGATTCACTCGCTCTCGCCGCGCGTGACATCGAGGTTGTTTACCACTGCGGCGGCCGTGTCGGAAGCTGGACCGACGCCGAAGAGATGGCCGCCAGCCACGTCGAGGGCACCAAGAATATCCTCTCCGCCGCTCAACAATGCGGAATTCAGCGGTTCATCCACACCTCCTCCGTCGCCGCCCTGGGCATCCCCGAGCGCGTCGTGGACCCCAGCAAAACTCTGCCCATCATGGACGAGAGCAAATCCTGGAACTACACCGCCGATAAATGGCCGTACGGATACGCAAAGCACCGCGCCGAGGAAGAGGTTCAGAGCGCTGCCGCCGATGGTTTAGAAACCATCATCCTCAACCCTTCTTCCGTCTTCGGCGCCGGGGATAAAAACCTCGCTTCCAGCGCCATCGTCATGCATATGGCCCGCGGCCGGCGCGCCCCCATCCCCCCAGGCGGGCTCAATGTGATTCACGTCGACGATGTGATCGCCGGTCACCTCGCCGCCCTGGAATACGGTGGGGCGGGTGAGCGTTACATCCTCGGCGGGGAAAACATCACCTTCGAACAGTTGCTTACCACAGTTGCGGAAGTCGTCGGCGCGCCGCGCCCGCGTTGGCATATCCCTATCTGGGTCCTTCGACGCCTCTCGAGACCCGCCGAATTGCTCGGACGGATACTGGGGGTCCCTCTGCGTGGACATACATTCCGCCTCGCCGGGCAACATTTCTACTATGACAGCCGCAAGGCGCAGCGGGAGTTGCGCCTCCCAGCACCACGCCCCCATCGATCCGCCGTGGAAGATGCCTTCGTCTGGTACCAGGATAATGGATTCCTCGATTGAGCACGCGTTGATCCCATCGATCGAAGCGCCCATATAGCATCCGAAACCCCAACCGTGATACACTAATCCCGACCTCATTCCAGCGAGTTAATTGCCTTGGCAAAAGCGAAGAAACCGACTACCCACGAGACAATTTTGACTTCCACGTTGAGCGCGACATCCGCCATCGCTCGTCAAGCCGGATCGACGGAAGAGGATGTCACCCAGGTCGTGATGACCGAGCTCAAGCGTTTGGGTCTGCGCGGCGCTGTAGCGCTGCTTTCGCCGGAAGGGCGTCTGGTCTTCATAAACCATTCGTTGGGACCCAAGGCGACGAAGGCTCTTAAGGCGATTTCCAACACCAAGATCACCAGCTTTGAGATCGACCCTGCTGAAATCGACGTTTTTCGCGAGGTCCTCACCACAAAGCTGCCCGTGTTCTCCGACGATCGCCCGAGTATGATCGCCCAAATAGTGCCTCCAGCGCTCCGGTCCATCGTCCCGCGCATCATGAAAATCCTCGGAGGGGGCACTGTCATCGTCGCCCCTCTTATTCTGGATGGTGAGCCGATTGGCACGATCAACGTGACCGCGGATTGGATTACCCCCGATGAAGTTCCGCTGTTAGCTGCACTTGCCGACCATGTCTCCATCGCCATCGAGCAAATTCGATCCCGTAAGGAGCTCGAATCAGCGCTTGAGATTCAGCAACTCCGCAACCAGGTCGCCGAGTTGGTCACGAGCGAGATTAATCTCCCCTCTCTGATGGAGCGCGTCCTCCAGCTCGGCGAAGAAATCACAGGCGCCGATTCAGGAGCTATCGCCCTCCTCGAACCGGATGGGGAAACCCTGACCTTCCCCTACAGCTTCGGCGTTCCCGAGGAAATGAAGAAAATCCCCCCCCTCGGCGCCGGTTTAATTTGGATCACCTTGAAAGAGCGCAAAGCGATGCTGCTGGAGGATTACGGCGAGCATCCAGACGCCCTGCAGCCTGCAATTGAAGCTGGGGTTCGTGCGCTGTTAGGCGTACCGCTCATCGCTGGGGATGAGGTCATGGGCGGGATGGCGTTCTTCGGGCAATCCGAGAAGATCAAGTTCACCCGCGAGCATCTTGCGCAGATGGAATCCATCGCCGGGATGGTCGCGATCGCGGTGAGGAACGCCCGCCTTTTCAGCGAGGCGAAACGGCGGGCTGAAGAAGCACAAGCCTTAATCCACACCGCCCACTCGATCTCCGCTTCCCTCGACACAGAAACCGTGCTCAACGAGATCGCGGCTCAGGCGAATCAATTGCTGGACTGCGATGGCAGCCGCATCCATCTGGTGGACTACGATAGCGGCACAGTTCATTGCGTCGTCGCCCGAGAGCCAAATGCGGAGGAGCTCCTCGCGTTCAAGTTTAAGGTTGGCGAGGGCATCACCGGCGGCGTAATCGAGCGCGGTCAACCTGTCGTGATCAACGACCCGACTGCAAATTCCCACAGCGTTCAAGTACCCGGGACCCCAGAAGATGAAGCCGAATGCCTGGCGATCGTGCCGCTTTCCATTCGCCAACGGACGCTCGGCGCAATGACCGTCCGCCGGCTCGGTTTGGGCAACCCATTCACAGACAAGGATCTTGATCTGCTTTCCGCATTCGCTGCCCAAGCATCGGTTTCTATTGAAAACGCGAACCTCTTTGGACAGATTGAAGCGCAGGCACAGCGGCTGGAATTGCAAGTCGAAGAACGCACGCGTGAATTGTCCTTGTCGGAGGCTCGCTACCGATCCTTAGTGGAAAGTGCTCAATCTGGGATTTTTCAGCTCGATCTCGAAGGGCGCTTGCTATATGGCAATCAAGCCCTTGCCTCCATGTTTGAAACAGAAATTGAGAACCTCATTGGCAAACGCTTTGAGAATCTCAGTTATATTCATCCCGATAAGCTGGGACAAATTCTCGAGACTTTTGATCAGCGAATTCGCGGAAAGCGTGAGCCAACAGAAATGTATGAACTTGAGTTTCAAACCCCCAGCGGACGCACACTACCAACCCTTATCGGAGTCAGCCTGATCACCGACGAGGAGGGTAAGCCACAAGGGCTCACTGGACTTATCACCGACATATCTGAACGAATAGAGCTTGAAGAAGCGCTTAAAGCCGAACGGGATCGGCTTGATGCCATCCTCGGGCACATCGGTGATGCAGTCATGGTAACAGACGCCGAGGCGTCGATTCAATTTGTAAACCCAGCCTGGGAACGACTGAACAATTACTCTTTTAAGCAAGCTCTCGGAAAAACCCCTGACATCCTCCAAAGCGACAAACACGATGATGTATTTTATTCCGAAATGCAGGAGACCATCGCGCAGGGAACTACCTGGCAGGGCGAAGTCATCAACCGGCGAAAAGACGGGTCAGAATATGAAGCCGCGCTCACGATCACTCCCGTCCTGAGCCCGACAGGGACAGTCATCAACTATGTGAGTGTCTACCATGACATCAGCGCGCTGAAGGAAATTGACCGCTTAAAAACACGATTCGTTTCTGATGTATCCCACGAGCTGCGAACGCCGCTGACAAACATCAGGCTGTATCTCGATCTTATCGCCCGCGTTACGGACAGGGGCAAAATAGAGCGCTACTTAAAAACCCTTTCAAGGGAGAGCGATCGTCTGGCGAATCTCATCGACGATTTACTCTCGCTTTCGCGCATCGACGTTGGCACCACCCAGCTCCAACGAAGACCCATGAATGTAAACGATCTACTTCGCTCCCTTGGGGAGGATCGAAAATCTCTCGCTGCGAAGCAAGGGTTGCAACTCGAAACAGAGATCACTCCGGACTTACCTGAAATCCAGGGCGATGAACGCTTGCTCAGTCAGGTGTTCACGAATTTCCTGACCAATGCGATGACCTATACACAGAAGGGCGGTAAGATCACCCTTCGCACCCGCCTTGAAATAGATGATGCCGGTGAATGGGTTATCGTTGAGATTGAAGATACGGGGTTAGGCATCTCGCTTGAAGAGCAGTCCGAAATCTTTACGCGGTTTTTTCGCGGCGCGGCGAGCAAATCAACAGGGGCGCCCGGTACTGGCTTAGGCCTTTCGATTTGCAAAGAAATTGCCCACCTTCACGATGGCCACATAACCGTAACCAGCGAAGGAGTTCCGGGGAAAGGTTCGTGCTTCTCCGTTTGGCTCCCCGTTGATAAGGAAGCAATCCAGGACTGATCCCAAGATCAAAACAAGAATCCAGCTCCTTAAGGTCCGCAGCCCCAAATATGTTGAAAAGTTGTTTTAATTCCCGCTCGGATCTTGCCAGAGATCCGTCCAGGTAGTTCAATGAGAGACCGAAAGCCTGACACTCTCGGCGCGGTTACGTGATCTGATAAACCGAGCCCTCAGATGTCTTTGTCACTTCGATCCGCACCGGGAACGCCTCTTTGAGTTCAGCGATATGTGTGATCACCAGGATCAGATCGAAATCATCCTGGATGCTGTTGATCGCTGAAACCAGATGCTCCCGACCGCGGGCGTCCTGGGTCCCAAAACCCTCATCGATAAATAGGCTGCGCAGTTGTGCGCCGGCGCGGCGGGCAAGCAGCCGGGAAAGCGCGATGCGCAGCGCGAAGTCAATGCGAAAGGCCTCCCCTCCCGAGTATAGTTCGTAAGGTCGGCTCCCAAGTTCATCGGAGATGATGATGTCGAGGGCTTCGCGCAGCTCGCCGGTCTTGATCTCCCGCTGGGTCTCGATGCGCAAGTGCATTCGGCCATCCGTCATGCGCGAGAGCAGCTCTGTCGCCGCTCTCTCAAGCTCCGGGACCGCCGTCTCAATGATCATCGCCGGCACACCTCGTTTACTAAAAGCCTGCCTTAAATCCTCGTACAGGCTCAAATCCTCCGCCCTCTGCTTCCGCTCCCGCAAACGCTCCTGTCGTTGCTGCTCAAATGAAACTAACGCGGCGAGTCTCTGACGAGCACCGCCAACGCGCTCGTCGGCCAATCGTTTCACCTGCCGTAACTCATCGATTTCCTTTTGTGTGATGGATGCAGCCCGCAATCGATTCTCACAAACTTGCGCCTGCTCCTCAAGGGCTGATCTTTGCTTCTGGTCTTGATCGAGTTCGCCGGACCAGCGTTTGAGGCGTTCGCGCAGCCCCTCAACTCTGCGCTTGGCTTCGTCGGCGTGCGACAGCATCGTCTCAAGCTCCCCCGCTCTTTTTTGCATGACCGCTTGTTCAGAAAGTTGGCTGTTTAAGGATTTCCGTTCGCTAGAGAGACCCTCTAGTATTGTTTCAAGTTCCGTGATCCGGCTGCGGTTCTCGCGGAACTGCTTTCGTCGATTTGCTACCTCAGCATCTAAATCATCGATAAGATCCTGGCGATGCTCATCTGTAAGGGGCTGCCCGCAAGTCGGACATAAAGGCTCCGTTGCGCCGCTCAACGTTTCGATACGATTCTTAATGGGCTCGGTCTGCGGGGCGAGGGCATCATTGGCGCCGCGCAGATTCGCGGCTTCCTTCGTGAGTTTCTCCCGCTCAGCGTCCAGTTCCTCCAACCGAACCTGCAATGGTTCGAGCTGGGCGAGCGCTTTCCGGACCTCATCCAACGCGCCAGTAACTGCGGCTTGATCGGCTTGGGTGTCAACCTCTTTAAGCTCGCTCTGCGCTTCGGCGAGTTCGCGCTCCCGGGAGGTAATTCGCCGGGTGAGGTCATCAACCTGACGCTGTAATGCCACCATTTCAGAACGTGCCCCCTCCAGACTCGCCCATTCTTTCTCCGCCGCCTCCAACTCTGCAGCTTTCTCGCTCGCCATTCGTTCGGAGGACTTCAGCTCTTGTTCGTAGTCTTCACGTTGGGCGAGTTCTCGCCCGATCTCCTCTAAACGCCCATCGAGACGCTCGATCTCCGCACGCGTCGTCGAGATCCGCTGCTTGGCCTCGTCCTCGTACTTTTCCCACACAGACAAGCCCAAGATATTCGCCAGCACTTGTTTGCGCTGCGCCGGTGTTTTTGTGGTGAACTCATCTGCCCGACCCTGAAGGAGAAAAGCCGAATTCACGAAGGTCTCGTAGTCAAGACGGATCAAGCCGTCGATCTTCGCTTGAGTCTCACGGATCGTTGATTCTGCAATCCCTTGCCAACTATCAACTTCCAGATTCCACACCTGAAATTCAAGCAGAGAACTGCCGCGCTTGCCGGTCTTACGCTGCCGGATGACGCGAAAACGGTCATCACCCTGCAAAAAAGTCAACGCCACGCGCATTTCAGTCTGGCCTTGATGGATCAGATCATCCGGGCTGTTGCTGCGCGCCTTCCCCCATAACGCCCAGGTGATGGCGTCAAGCAGCGAGGATTTCCCGGCACCGTTCTCGCCGGCCAAACAGGCAACATGGATGCCTTGAAAATTCAAGGGGGGTGGGTCGCGATAAGCGAGGAAATTGCGGAGTTCTAATTCAACAGGGATCATCGGGTATGTAAATTATTCCAATAGCTCTCCGGCCTTCGCCAGGAGCGTTTTCAATCTTTCAGGATCAACGTCACGGCTCTTAAAATAAAGCTCGACCAACTCGAGTGGAGTGAGTGTTTCCGGCGATAGTTCTCCAAGCCGGGTTCGTGCCTCATCTTCGATTTCGCGCTCGACCGTGAAGCTCGCTGTATCTGCCAGCGCTCCTTCGATCTCTCGTTCCCGCAATGCCGGGATCTGATCGGCGCGCAATTGCACTTGCAGACGAATAACAGCGCCCTCGGTTTCCGCCCTCTCCAGGGCGTCGACGACCACTGCAGTTGGATCTTCCTCGGCACGAACATCGATACTAACCGTACGAAACGGCCGGGCGTTCACAGGAACAAAGGACCAGGTGGTCTCGCTGCGCTGCAGCTCAACCCAGCAAAACCCTTTCTCTTCGCCCTCTTCACCAAAATCAATCCGCTCGAGCGACCCACTGTAAACGACAGGCGGGTAGCCTTGCGGGTTAAGATCCTGATGCTTATGAATATGCCCAAGCGCTACATAATCCCAAACCGGGTCAGCCACCATTGATTTTAAGAGGGGAAGATCACCCCCCAACATCACGGACCGCTCCGAACCGAACTTCGCCGCTTCAACCGTGAAGTGGCCGACGAATACGCGTGGCATATCCTGGGTGGCCGCTTCTTCCGTCAGCACCGTTATGCGCTTCGCCACTTCCGCCCGCAATCCTTGATTCAGTTCGTCGATGGATTTGCCCTGGTATTTCTTCCAGGCCATCAAGCGATTGCGCATTGGATACGGCATCCAGGCGAGAAGGACAGGACCATGCGCCGTCTGCACAACCTGTGCGTCATCCTTGTAACCAACGATCACCCCGGGGACGTCCAGAGCGCGGAAAATATCAAGGCTGTTAGCCTTCACAACCATGCTCGGCATGTCGTGGTTTCCCACTAACAGCAGTGTCGGCATCTCATCTGCCAGGCGCTTTATGCGCTGAGCAAATTCCCGCTGTTGCGTCGGATCCGGACTGCGATCTTTGAACGCGTCCCCGGCGAACACCGCAAGATCGGCCCCCTGTTCAATCGCGTAATCCACGACTTCATCCAGCCGGTCCAGAAAATCACGTACCCGGCTCGAGGTTCCTGTATTGGGGTCGATCTTCCCGTAGTTCTCCATGCCGATGTGACTGTCGGCGAAATGGAGCATACGGATGGGTTCTGTCATCGCTTAGAGTCCTTGTGCCGATCCACGAAATGCTCTGGGGGTTATCTAACCTAACCCCTCTTTTAGTGATCTTCCTTGCGCGTCACCCACTCCTCGAGATTTGGAGGGCTTTCAAACGCTTCCATGCGCGTTAACAGGGCCTGCGGATCCGATTCGGTTATCAGCAGATCGATGTGTTCGTTGTAGATGAAACCCTCTTGCCGAGCATGTTCGATAAGAACGAAAAGCGGGCTGAAGTAATCCTGCGTATTCAGTACCCCGATAGGACAACTGTGCAAGCCGATCTGTGACCAGGTGAGTATCTCAAATAACTCATCGAACGTTCCGAACCCACCGGGGAGGGCGACGAAGGCGTCTGACATCTCAGCCATGCAGGTTTTACGCGTATTAATATCTTCAACCACACGCAGCTCTGTTAACCCGGTATGGAGAAGCTCAGGTGTTTCAAACATCTTTGGAATGATGCCGATAACTTCGCCCCCGTTCTCGAGCACTGCATCTGCGAGCGCGCCCATCATACCCGTACCGCCTCCTCCGTAGATGAGTCTTAAGCCCCGCTCAACGAGCGCGGCGCCCATATTGCCCGCAGCCTGGAGGTACACAGCGTTCATGTGATCGCTGGAGCCGCAGTAGATACAGATGTTTTGAATACGTCCCATAGAATCTCCTCTTATCGACGCTTTACATCGAGAATCCCGAACTTATGCTTCCTTACCGGCCGGGTCAAGCGAGCCGCGTATCGCTTCCGCTTGCCCGTCCAACGCATCACGAGAGGCCGCAGTTGAAAAATCCGCGTGCATGCCAACGTTTCCGGGATTGCCCGGGAAACGGGGGATGACATGTAGATGGCTGTGAAAGACATCCTGCCCGGCGGCAGCGCCATCGGCGAGAAGTAAATTAACGCCCTCGCACCGCAAACCGGATCGCCGCAATGCCCTGGCCATGCGCCGGCCGACGATGAACATCCGCGCGTAAGCAGCTTCAGGGACACCATCGATGCCGGATGCGTGTTCGTTGGGGACGACAAGTAAGTGACCTGGATTAACGGGGTGAATGTCCATAAAGACCGTCACCAGGTCATCCCGAAACACGATACTGGCCTCGGACTGCCCTGAAATAATTCCACAGAATATACAAGGGGAGATGCCGGACAAAATCACCTCACACGCAGTTCAAAATCCATCTTCGGGTCGGTTAATCCAATCCGCGACGGTGATGATTGGACCTATCTTGGCGTAACAGGGCATTCTATCATGACGGCGTCGCGGCTCATAATCCCAACGCACCCTTGACGCAATCGAGGATTGTCGTGAAAATTCACGGACGATATAAGGAGCATAGACACCGTGCCAGAGACTTTCTTCCCAATATTAATCCTAAACGCAAGACCTGCGGCCGGGAAAAGCGAGATCCTCCACGCGCTCACAACAACGCCCGTCGAGGAACGAATCGCCCGCTTCCACATCGGTCCGCTTCACATTCTGGATGACTTTCCTATGCTCTGGACGTGGTTCGAGGAGGATCACCTCCTAGAGACGGTCTTTCATCAGCCTCGCCTGCACACGACCGCCGATAGTTATTTCCTGACCACGGATCTTTGGCACTTACTCATTCGGCGGCTTTCCCTCGAGTATGAGAAATGGCGGAGGGATGCGCCCGCAGGCCACACCGCAGTCCTTGAATTTTCACGCGGTGCCGAGCACGGCGGGTATGAAGCGGCATATCAACACCTGAGCCGGGAGATATTAAGTCTGGCTGCCTGTTTGTATGTCGATGTTACGTATGAAGAATCGCTGCGTAAAAATCGCGCCCGCTTCAACCCCGAACGACCGTACAGCATCCTGGAGCATGGGCTGCCGGATGAAAAACTGGAGCGCCTCTATCGGGAGGATGACTGGTCGAGTTTCTCGAGCGGGAATCCACACTATCTATACATCCAGGACCTCCAGGTGCCTTACGTGAACTTCGAAAACGCTGACGATGTAACCTCGAACGGAGGAGAGCTGCTTTATCAGAGGTTAGAGGAGAGATTGGACACGCTTTGGACGCTCTGGCAGCGCAGACCGGCGGTATAATGCTGCTCATCATTCTCAAAGATCAGGAGTGGTTATGAACCGTCTGCTACGCATACTCATCGTCCTCGCCATCCTCGTGCCCATCACTGCCCCTGCAGCGGCGGATGACGGATCGATCGTTCGCGCGGTTCTGTTCTACTCCCCCTCTTGCGGACACTGCCATAAGGTCATCCAGGAAGATCTCCCCCCGCTCTACGAGAAATACAACAGCCATGAAGAGTGGTTTCTTGTCGGCGAACCGCCGGGCGAAGAGACCAGCGAACTTCCTCCCATCACGGGGTTGATGGGCGACGTCCTTCAAATCCTGTACATCAACACCGCCACTCCGCTCGGAAGCGAATTGTTTGGGAACGCGCTCATCCGTTTTCAGGTTCCCGAGAATCGTTATGGCGTCCCGAACTTATTCATCGGGGAAACGAGCCTCGTCGGTTCACTTGAAATCCCCGAATTATTCCCGAGATTGATCGATGATGCTCTCGAACAAGGTGGCATCGCCTGGCCGGACATCCCCGGGCTGGAAGAGGCGATCGCCGCGCTGGTCCCCTTCCCGGACGTGGAGCCAACCGCCGAGGCGCCCGGTGACGGTACGCCGGCAGCCGCCGGAAATCCGACTGATGTTGCCGCCACCGAGGAGCCTTCGCCAACGCAGGGGGTCGATTTCAATCCTGGCGATCTCTCCGTGAGCGAGAAGTTTCAACTCGACCCCGTGGGGAATTCACTCTCCGTAGTCGTCTTGATCGGGATGGTCACCAGCCTCGCCGTCATGGTTGTCCGCTGGCGAAGCCAAGAGAAGACCAGAGCGCGGACGAAGCTGGGCTGGGTCGTGCCCCTGCTGGCGTTAGTGGGGCTGTTTGTGGCGGGTTACCTGGCTTTCATCGAGACAACCGGGGGGGAGGCGGTCTGCGGCCCCGTCGGTGATTGCAACACCGTTCAGCAGAGCGAATATGCATTCTTGTTCGGGGTACTATCCATTGGCCTGGTCGGCATGCTCTCCTATATCGCCATCCTCAGCGCCTGGCTGGTCGACCGTTGGGGTTCGGAGCGATTGGCCGACCTCGCCCAGGTTGCGATTTTCCTCCTGGCCTTCGTCGGAACGCTCTTCTCCATCTACCTCACATTCCTCGAGCCCTTTGTCATCGGAGCCACGTGCGCCTGGTGCCTGACCTCGGCGGTGGTGATCACAGCGTTGATGCTGCTCAGCGCCAATCCCGCGAAGGCTGCTTTAGCTCGTCTGCGCTCGAGTTGATTCAAGTTCTGCTATTCCTGGCTGTGATGCCGCTAATCAGGGGGCGGGTACAATCACGCCGTGTGAGGATTGCTCTAGTTGAGAACTGAAGTTCGAAGAGAGAATTGTTCGATCCTTTTTCCACTGCAATGCTTGCCAGCTTAATCTAAGAAATTAAGAGCGAGAGATCGTTGATCCCTCGCTCTTTTGATTTCCGACTAGTAGAGTAATCGGAACCACAAGAAACCAGACTTGCCTAATAAGAATCCAGTCGATGACATCATTGAGTTTGGGGTTTGATTCCTAATCAGGCATGCTGGAGAGGAAATGTCTCCCGATTTGCGTTAGGCTTTATTCTCAAGCACGAGTTGAACATTGCTGCGCGTGAGTTCTGATGCAGCATCGGCGAATAGAGACGGATTGTTTGGTTTGGCCCAACGTTGAATGTGCTGTGCAATGGCATTCAAGATATGTTCGAAATATTGGCGAATAGATGAAATCACGGTCTGCCTCTCCTGGTAGGAATTCAAGACCGTGATTGTATCGCTTAGAGTACGGTCAAGCACATTTTCCAGAACGGAGGTCCTATTTCTACCACTACACCTTACCCCGCCAAACCACCTCAGACAGGTTGTTGGATACCGAATTTCTCCCGCCCAGGTGGTGGTTGGTGTGAGGATCCTTGCCCGGATCCGGATAAATATCCCGAGCCGTGTACGAACTAAGTATTCAAACACCCGACTCTGTCCCGTCATCCCTTCGGAAGGGTTTATCCTGAGCTTGTGCTGAGCTTTGTCTTGGTGGTTCGGCGGGTTCACCACATGGCTTGTCGAAGGGCTCAGGATGTACATCGCACCTGCTGGTCCATTTCAATAAGGACTTCTGCACGCTTTACGAAGTCTTGAATTTTCATTTAGTCCTCCAATGAATTAAGACTTGCTGCATAACGGCTTTGAGCTGAGTGGCCGGGACTATTCAACCCCCAAGGCCTGAAGCGAAAACTGTCAGCGTCTTTCCTGTCAGGTCTAATCCGTTTGTTAGATCGTCTCCTGCTTGGCAGCGAACAGGTGCCACTCACCGGGGACACCCTTCAGGACATGAGTGCCGCGATCGACGAAGCGGATACGAGAGCCGGCGACGAGGTCTTTGACAGTGCTGGATACCAGCACCTCACTGGGCTTGGCGGTCGCAGCTACACGCGATCCGATGTGCAGAGCGATTCCGCCGATCTTGGGGCCCGTCACTTCGATCTCCCCAGTATGCAAACCAGCGCGGATCTTGATACCGAGCTGGTGCCCAGCTTCAACAACATTCAGAGCACAGCGAATCGCGCGAGCAGGTCCATCGAAGGTGGCGAAGAATCCATCACCGGCGGTATCAACCTCGTGGCCTCTATATCGAGTGAGCTCTCTCCGAACCATGGCGTGATGTCGCTCGAGAAGCTCTATCCAAGCACGATCGCCGAGACGGTCAGCGAGCTCTGTCGAGCTGACAATGTCCGTAAAAAGCAAAGTAGAGAGGACGCGGTCCGACTCTAAAATCGGCCGAACGCCGGTCAGGAACTCCTGAATCTCGTCGAGGATCGCATCCTGATCGCCGACCCACGGTAGGTGGTCATCACCGGACAGCTCGACGAACCGTGCTCCAGCGATATGTTCCGCAAGCCAACGCCCTTCCTCCACGTTGCACGTCCAGATCCCCGGTGCGGTGGATCACAAGTGTTGGGACGCTGATCGTCGGCAAGATAGCTCGAATGTCGATCTGCGTGTTCATCCGCAGGAGTGCCACGGCCGCACCCGGGCTCGCGGCCCGACGCATGTATGTCGCGAGTCGTCGCGCGAATGCCTCGTCGTCGATCGTGCTCGGGACGTAGTGGGCGAGGTCCATCAGACCCCCCCACTCGCGCTCGACCAGCGCGTAATCTTGCTCACGTTTCTCCGGCGTCGGCGCCCAGGGGTAGTCCGGGCTCCAGATCCGCTTAGCGAAAGTGCCGTACATGACGAGCGCCGTCGTTCGCTCGGGGTAGGTGGCTGCGAAGAGGGCGCAGAGGTTACCTCCCTCCGATACACCGAGGAGCGCAGCGCGCTCTGAGCCGACGGCATCCATAACGGCGCGCAGGTCGTCCATGCGTTCTTCCAGCGTCGGCAACTGGTCATTTGGCACCCGGTCGGAGAGGCCCGTGCCGCGCTTATCGAACGTAATCAGCCGCGAGAATGAGGCGAAGCGACGCAGGAAGCGCGCTAGAGTGGGCTCCTCCCAAGCCAGCTCAACGTGCGAGACCCAGCCGGGCACGTATACGAGATCGAGAGGTCCCCGCCCCAAGGCCTGATAAGCGATGTGTATGTCACCGCTGCGAGCATATTTCGTCTCGGCTTGCATCATGAAAGATCCTTTTTCACCGCATCGATAAGACGTGTAACGGCTTTGAGCTCAGCGGCCGGGGAACGTACAACTGCTATCTTTTCACCACACACCCATCATACAACAACGCTATCAAAGCCCCGCGCTTCCCCGGTCCGTTCCAGCGAATGGTTATACTCCCGAAAAGGTACGGATTATTCTGTAAAAACGAATACCGGGACAGTTAATGTGGCCTCGGTCCGCAGAAGGCATAGAACTATGATCGATGATCAGGGTCTGTCACCAACGAAAACATAAGAATCCCGCGAGAATATCGGACCCACCCCATTGAAATGTTAGACGGCTTTGCTTCATGCGGATCAGTGGAGTTTTTCAGCCAATTCATCTCCAATCCGGACGACTTCCTTAGCAAGTACATCAAAATCACTCTGCGCACTGCGATGATTCGCTATCGCCACTCGCAGAGCGTACTGGCCATGTAAGGTCGTGTAGGATGGCGCGCTGATTCCTCGCTCTTGTAATTGGATAAGGATCTCTTTGTTTAGTTCGTTGAGTGTCTCGTCATCCAGCGAGCCCGGATTGAAGCGAAAACAAACAATGTCCAAACCGATCGGAGCTAACAGTTCCATGGCCGGGTCGTTTTCAACCAACTGACCAAGGTAATGTGCTTGTTTGACGTTACGTTCAATCATTCGGCCGAACCGATCCAAACCATGTTCTTTGAGCGACATCCACACTTTTAGCGCTCGGAACCGGCGCGACAATTGCAGTCCATAATCGCTGAACCAGAACCGGCCCGCTGCCAGCCCGCGCGTGCCATGCTCTAGATATTCTGGGGTAAGCGAAAACGTCTCGCGGTGGGCCGCATCATGCCGCACAAGTAC
>SDBU01002612.1_pt1 | contig 23743 bp, 23 predicted proteins | sample 2277071 | NCBI WGS metagenome assembly SDBU01 (sample SAMN10397929, study PRJNA504765) | marine sediment metagenome | isolation source: marine sediment core GS08_GC12, 126 cmbsf | place: Arctic Ocean: Gakkel Ridge, Loki's castle | collected 2008 | reverse complement strand
GTAACAGCACCTTTTTATATTTGGCCATTTTGGACTACAATAATTGCCGGTGTATTTACAACTGTAGTATATCTCAGCTCAAAGGATTCAAAGGTAAAACAATTAAAAGACCTCTATAATACAATATCTGAGGAGCAGGAAGAAGGCTTAAAAAGAGCTTTTCTCCAAGGACCTTTTTTCTATGCTGTCTCTATTACCTTATTATTTACAATTTTTGCCTTTTTTAATCCAGATCAATTTTATTTTGCCATCTCGGGAATATTGATAATGATAATAGCTGACACGTTAGCTTCAGTAGTAGGTAAGCGTTGGGGTAAAATAAGCTTAAGCCTTAAATGGACAAATTCAAAGCGAACTCTCTTGGGATCCCTCACTTTCTTCGTAAGTGCCTTAGTTCTTTGTTTTCTTTCTTTTTTCTCGTTTGGTTTACTTATTCCTGCTTTACAAGAATCTTTAACATTTGATACTATTATTATTTATTCTCTCATTACCAGTGCTATAGCAACTCTAATTGAATTAATCTCACCAAGTACATATGACGATCTCACTGTTCCCATGGGGAGCACATTAATTATTTACATATTAACTTTATTATGATTTTTATCATATTATTTATAAAATAAGAAAAACTATTAAAAAAAGTTAGAATTTAAAGCTATTTCCCATGGAAAACATTCAAAAATCTTTTGATGTTGTTGTAGTTGGAGCTGGTACTGGAGGTACTACCGCCGCAAGGTTCGCAGCGAAAAGTGGCTTAAATGTATGTTTAATTGATAGGAAACCAAAGGCGGAAATAGGAAATAAAATATGTGGTGATGCCGTAGGAAACGATATTTTCGGGCTCATCAATATTAATCCCCCTAAGAACGAAGAACTGTCATGTCATATTAAAGGTGCAAAAATGTATTCCCCAAATCTTAAAAAATGCATAACTTTAATAGATCCTAAGCAAGCAGGTTATATTGTAAATAGACTTGAGTTTGGACAGAGATTGTTGAACGAAGCTATTGATGCGGGGATCACTCAGTTTCTAGATAAAACCATGGCTTTAGATTTATTATATAAGGACGGCACCGTTAACGGATTGAAAGTTAAATTAAAAAATGGGGAAAAGACCGATTTTAGGGCTAAATTGGTCCTTGATGCAAGTGGTTTTTATTCTCCCTTAAGAAAAGCAGTAAAAAGTTCTTTAATTGAAACAAGCATCTCAAAGGAAGATAGTATCCTATGTTATCGAGAAATTGTAAAATTTTCTCCAAAAGATCATGAGGTTCAAGATTCTGAATATATTTCAATAATTCTTGATCAGGAAAAAGCTCCAGGAGGATATATCTGGTACTTTCCAAAAAGCGAGTCATCAATTAATATTGGAATAGGAACTTTTATGCATTACAAAGGAAAAGTAAAGGAACTTTACCAAAAATACGTATTCAAAGAATTTTTTAAAAATTCTAAGGTTGAGATTGAATCTACTGGTGGAGGTGTAGTTCCAGTCAGAAGACCACTCTGGTCATGCGCCGATAATGGAATTATACTCATTGGGGATTCAGCGTGCCAAGTGAACCCTCTCCACGGTGGAGGGATTGATCCCTCCATGCGGGCAGGTTTTTATGCGGCTAGTTCAGCCGTGAGTGCTATAGAAGAAGATAATTATTCAATAACTAAATTATGGGAATATAACCATAAAGTAATGACCGGTTTCGGAGCTGAATTTGCTGCGTTAGACCTCTTAAGGATAGTTCTTCAAACACTTTCAAATGAAGATCTAAATTTTGGATTAGAACACGATTTACTAACTGGAGAAGAAATTTTAGAACTATCATCGAAAGGTGGGTTAAACCTATCTTTTATAAATATGGCAGTAAAAGTCATTAAAGGAATTTCACACCCAAATTTATTATTGGATTTAAATTATCTTAGGATAAGAATGAATGAAATATCTAAACTTTATAGGGCTTTTCCGGAAAAATTAGATGGTTTTTCAAGATGGAAAGGAAAAGTCATTGGGATTTATGATAAAATTAAAAGAATGTTTGTTCATACTAATAAAAATATATGAATCTTATGAAGTGATGTAAATGGTTGATATTTTAATTGATGAGTATATTGAGAAAAGTGCTTATGACTATGTCATAAACAAGATTAATAGCGAAGGTGCTTTACATTTTTCATTAATAGATCCCGATCCTTTAAGGCAAAGTCCAAATAAAGCTGCTAAAATGGCAAAATTTGCTGAGCAAGCGGGGACAGATGCCATTTTAATTGGCGGGAGTACAGTGTTTAATCAAAATTTTGTAGACAAAACAATCATAACGATAAAAGAAAAAGTAGAAATCCCCATAATAATTTTCCCAGGAGGTACGAGTAATATATCTCAATATGCTGATGCCATATTATTCATGTCTTTATTAAATTCAACAAATCCTTATTTTATTATAGGCCAACAAGCTTTAGCTTCATATACGATTAAAACGTCGAATTTAGAATATATTTCCATGGCATATTTAATAATCGAACCAGGAGGAAGTGCTGGCTGGATTGGTAGTGCAAAACTTTTACCAAGGAAAAAACCACAATTGACCTCTGCTTATGCTTTAGCTGCTGAAATGTTAGGTTTTAAGATTGTATATTTAGAAGCGGGATCAGGGAGTGAAAAGATCCCAACAGAACATATAGAAAATTGTTCACAGATCCTAAATATTCCTCTTATAGCAGGAGGAGGAGTTGATAACAAAGAGGATGCAAGAGCTTTTGTTGAAGCAGGTGCGGATATCATAGTTATGGGCACATTCCTTGAGAATCACCTTCTAAAAGATAATGGGACTTCTCTAAAACTAATTATTGATGAAATTAAAGAAGCTGGTAAAACTAAGAATAAGATGTATTCTAAAAAATAATATTTAAATATTGAGTGGAATGAAAATTGAAATTCAAAGATGCTATTGAAATACTCAGACCAATAAATGATTTAATGGGAACCCTGGCTGTAATCATTGGCATTTTAAATACAAGAACAGGAGTAGTTCCATTAAGATTAATCTTAAACATAATTTTTGGTATACTTATATATTTCTTCATAGCCGGTTCGAGTATGGTAATAAACGATTACTATGATATAGAAATTGATAAAATTAATAGACCAGAAAGACCAATTCCTAGAGGCTCGATATCTCTAAAACAAGCAAAACTCTTGTGGCTCACAACAATTCTTATTGGGATTATATTTGCATTTATTCATAGCCTGCTGTTTGGTATCGGTTTTTTAAATGTCATTATTGTTGCCTTCTTTGCATTTATTGGGTGGTTATATGCTGCGTGGGGTAAAAAAAGTGGATTTATTGGTAACATCATGGTAGGTATTTCGTTTTCCATTGGACTTATTTTTGGAGCAGTCTTGAATAGTTTTAATATTCCGATCCATATTTATCTCTTCTTTCTAACATCTTCCTTCCTTCTCATTGCTCGAGAAATAATTAAAGGGTGTGAAGATATAGAAGGTGATAAAGGGGAGGGTGTTAAAACTTTAGCAATACAAATCGGTATAAAAAAAGCCACAATAGTTTCGTTTATTTTCGCAGTTTTAGCAATTATTTGTTTTGTGTTAGTAGTTTTTACAAATGTCTTGAATCTTATCCTCTTTTTAATTTCCATGGCTTTTGGAGTAATTGTTGTCATCATTTCAGCGATTTTAATGCTAAAACGTAATTTAGACAGATCAGACTTTAAAAAAATTAGTTTATTCTTAAAAATAGGGGCTTTTCTTGGCTTAATTGCCTTCCTTTTTGCAAGTTTCTAAGAATAATATAATCTTATCAAAATCTTTCTTTTCAATCAGATTAAATAGCATTTTTTTATACTCGTAATTTAAGTTGTTATATGGAAAAGTTTGAATTAATTTCCTAACCTGTGTTAAGCCAAGGTACTTTCTCGTGTATTTTGCATTGGAATATTTGTACGTTGTGAGAAATTCACTGTCTAACTTCTCTCTGAAAGCTTCTAGCATAAAATTAAAATAATCTTTTAATAATCCATGGTCATCATGTGAAATTTCGGGTTCGAAAAATATTTGAATAGGGTGAGTTCTATAAGTATTCCCAGATACATAAATTCCAGCTACATTGAAATCATCTGAAATTATCCCTAAACCCACCCTTCCCTCAAAAGAACCAGTATCAACTGTTCGTACATATAACATGTTGGATTCTATAGAGTTCTTCAAACTATTATTAACCAAAAGATTTGTTCTTCTGTATTGGTTACTTTCATATTTGTTTGCATCAATAACACTAATCATTTTTTCACCCTTACAACTCATAACCTCTTTTTTTAACAAATAATAATTCACTTTCAATGGTGTTTGTACTTTATATTCTTCAAGAAATTCATAAAATTCTGACCCAGCACGATATTTGAATTGTGGCTTGAGAATATACGCCATTTCTAATATTCTCTCATTATTTTTAATTTTAACTCCATTGAATTCAATATTTTCAGATTTTGGTTTTTGCTTACGTTTGAAAAATCCAATACAAACATTTGTTCCGGTATAATCAAACATTTTCGTTTCGAAGATAAACATCATATCAATTCTAAAGTATTTTAAGAAATCTAAACGAAATTTATTTGAAACAGCAGAGCCAAACAAGAAATTTGTTGGTATAATATATATCAAATCCTCAATATCATTTCTTAAGTCGTTAATCATTGCGATTTGATAGAGATCTTGGTATCCCTCATTCTTTCCCTTAAAATACTTTAAATGCTCTTGAGTCTCTTTATGCTTTCTTATATACCCTAAATATAAATAAGGGGGATTAGTGATATGAAACAATGGTAAATTTTGATTTATCAAAAATCTGGGGAAACTTTCTAAATTATTTCGAAGTTTAATATTGCGAGATGCGATTTTAGGGGGAATTCCATACTTTTCTGCATTTTTGATACTTATTTCAACCATTTCTGGTTGGATATCGAAGAGATTAATGTGATCTTTAAAAAAATCTATCCTCCTATCTATCGGAATTGAGTCCAAAATAGGTAATATTAAATTTCCTTCTCCTGCATACAAATCTATCCATTTAAATTTCCAGATCTTTTCTTTAATCTCTGGAAATATATATTTTAAAAAAATCTCGCTTGAGGTTAAATGGATCCCAAATGATCTTCTATGAGTATTCTCGATATTATCCCGATTACTATCTCCCATTTCTTTTTGCGTTCTTTATCCTCGATTATATGATTTTATCCTACCCTGTAACTTGTTTTTCTTTAAGGAATATTTAGTGAACATTACAGAAAATTTTATTAATGACTTATTCTCAATATAAGATTATGATTAATTGGATCCTTAAGGTTCAGGAATGTCTTCTTTAATGTTCATAATTTTTCTGGCATAATCCACATATTCTTCAAAAGGTGTATTGAATCTAACAACTAATCTTGCACCATCAGGGGAACCACCTCCATGCATACAACCAGGTACACCGCCACCAATAGTCAGCCATTCAGATAAGCGGGCTATTTTATAACGTGCCTCTGGTGAGCAAGGTCCAGCTTTGTAGTATTTTTGGACCATATCACTATATTCTGCACCATTAAAATCTTTATAAGACGGCATACATCCCGTCTCTACAATTCCACCTCCGATTTCTTGTGTAAGTCTTTTTGTCTCATAAGGTAGTTTTGCAACCACAACTTTATTAGTATGAGCAGTTAAGGGGTCAGCAAAAAACGTGCCAGAATCATGTTTTGTTCCCATTGCACAAGCTCCTGCGCCTAACCCATAATTAATTTGATTATTTATTGACATATCAACTAATTTATTCATGAAAATCTTTGAAGATAAGCCATTGGCTCGAGCCATTAAAACAGAAGCACCAATCATTACATCTCCTTGCCCTGAAACACAAGCCCCAATGCAAGCTCGATAATTGGCTGTAAAATATTGGATGAGTTTAGAAGTATACTTGTATTCCCCACACATAAAAACGCGATCATTGGGTATGAATACATCTTCAAAAAATAAAAGACCTTGAGTAGGACCAGTGTTAGGTACTTCAAAACCTGAATTATCTTCTAAATCCCGCTGATCACTAGGACGGGTTGCTTCAATTATGGTTAAACCTTCTGTATCTCTTGGTAAGACACAAGATAACGCGAAATCTTTGTCCGCTTCTTTGTATATTGCTCCAGGAAGGAGAAATATTTCTTGAGAAGCAGCTGTACCCGCGATCATCAATTTAGCTCCTCGAATAATGAGTCCATCATCTCGAATTTTAACAATTCTTAGATTTGCATCTAAGTTTGGTTGTTTAGAAGGTTTTAAACTTCTATTCCCTTTAGAATCGGTTAAAGCACCAGCTACTGTTAAACCTTCTTTTTGAGCATGAAGAATCCACTTATTTAATCTTTCTTGGAATTTAGTTCTGTATTCTTTATCCATTTCTTGGGTAATTGCCCACATCACATTTTGTGCATTCCATCCCACACAAACTGCACCCGTACATGAGCCGGTCCGACGAAAGTTCTGACGCTTCAATTTCATATTAGCAATTAGATCTTCAGAACTCTGCATCAATGAATTCCACCGATGTATTTTTTCTCCAGTTAAACTTGAATTTGTCGTATATAATTTTTCAAGAATTTGATCATGAGAGGCGTCATAATTTAGTGCATGGCTTTCAACTACTCTCTTTGTTGCTGGATGTGTGGTTACATCCTTAATCAATTCACCAAATTTATAAATATTTGGGCGCATTTTACTTACAGCTTTCAAATAATCATTCCTTGTCTGAAGGACCATAGATTAACTCCTCAAATTTAAAATTAACATAATAAAAGTTTAATGAAATAAAAATTAATGTCAATGTTAACTGTTGTTAATTATATTATTTTTACAGAATAGAAAATCTTTTTTTAGCGTTTTAATTTTTTCTCGGCTATTCATAATCAGCTATCTCGGTAATTTTATTAACCTAACTAGGTAAAATAGATTTTCTGGTACTCCTTCTCTACCAAGAAGGGTAAATTGAAAATTGTATTTATTCGCAAGTTTACTAAAAAAGTGGACATTCAAGAATAAAAGTTTAAATGGGGTTCAAAAATGACCATTATAGTGAGGAGTGTAAACCACGTGCCAATATTTCAATGTTTGAATATTGCGTATTATCAATAAAACTTGACCGTTCTTATTTAACAGTGCTGAAAATTTCTTCAATAATTTTTTTAGTCTATGGAGTGTTCCTGAAAGTGTAATATCATTTCCAATAAGTGTGATAGTATCGAATTTATTGTTAAATTTGTATGTAAAAATATCTCCCGTTATACAATTATATATCCCTTTTTTTCGTGCGATGTTATTTATTTTTGATGAAATCTCGATACCTGTTGTAGTACCTTTATCCATTAAATAGGGAATATAATATCCTGTGTTTGATCCTATATCAAGAATATTTCCATATGATAAATCTATCAACTTTTTTTCCAGTTTAGTGAGTTTATTTAGAGGTCTAAAATAACTTTCTAAATTAAAAACCCATTCTTTACAATTGTATTCTTTTTGCATACTGAATTGATAATATACAAATTTTGATTTCAAAGCATTAGAGCAATAATCTTCTAAAGCAGTTCCAAGAATATCCCATGTGTGTAGTGCAGAATGTAAAGGAAAGAATCATAATAACCTAAAGACATTCTTAAAGTAGGGGATTCGCTTTGATAATGTCCAAAATGATTTAAAAAGGTAATGAGAGATATTAGGCAAATTTATCGATTTTATCTTTATTTATTATTTAATGATGAAATCAATAAAAATTCAATCTATTTTTTTTCTAGTGAGGTATAAAAATATAAATAATAAGGATAATGTATGCTACGCGGAGGACCTGGTGGAACTGTTCCTTAAGATGTGTTAAGTCTCCTTTTCGAGACCTTAACAAAATATTTTTTTCTTTTAATTGGGTTGAATCTTTGTATTTAATATATGTCTCAAAAATGAATTATGAATCTTAGCTATTGTGTTTTGTCACTTGAATAATAAAGCTCTTTGAATTAAAATGAATGCGAATCTATTCAAAAATTTAGCATAAATCAATGCTTTTTAGAAACGATTTAAAATATTTGGACACCCAAAAAAAGTCAGTAGGAAACAATTTTTATCTGTTGAAGTTAATAAAAACTTCGACTTAAGTTCAAAAACTAAAACCTTTAACTTCAGTTTTTAGTAAATTGACTATTTTGAACCCTTCCTAATTATAAAACAAGATTTGCGTTACACTCATTAAAACCAAAAATAAAAAGTAAAAGAAAAAAATTAAATTATTTATTACTTCAAATTCCTATATCTTTCAACCTTAACAATTTTCTGAAAGTTTCCAATAGTACTAAGTACTACTGCAATAATAACTAACCATGCAATAATTCGGAATAATTCATAGAAGCTTGGCGCGATCCCTACATTAATTAAAGCCCCTGAAGGTTGTTCAACAGCAAGAATAGGGAAGATTTCTGGTCGATTCATCATTAGTACTACGACTGATATGGATGCAAGTTTCACTACTATTGTTATACCATGAATGACTTGATGGGCTGTAAGTTGTCTTTTACCAATCAATCCGCGCATTAAATCTAACCCTCCTTCAGCTATGATAAATAAACCGCTGAATTGAAGGAACAGGCGAAATTCTGGATCCATCAATCCAAATATACTAGGGATAAACTGGGAAAAGAACATAATTCCTATTACAATTCCTATTGAACCTCCTACAATATCATCACCAGGTTTGAAGGGTGATTTTATGGAGCTTTTCTTTTTTCCTATCACTTGACCTTCTTCTTTCAGTTTATCCAAGGATTTTTGAGATTTAAAATCCTCCGGAAAGTAGCCTTCGTGGCTCAAGATAACGAAAACAATTGTTATCACTACAAATGATCCCAAGAATCCCATTTGAACTCCCATTATGGAATCTGGAATTATATTCAAGTTTCCAAATATTAAATTTAGAATTAATGAAACAACTGTAATCCCTACTATAACCGAAAATACAACAGCTAATACATTTTTATAACTTGGCCATAATTCTTCTGTTATATAGAATTTTGGAGTTCCTCGCCGTTTATATTCTTTTGCAATACTCTCAGGGGTACCCATATGATCAATTGCTGTTCGAACTGAATCTAAAGTTGGTTGACCTGTTTGCGATTCTTCAGCCTTACTCCAGATATGGTCTTCAAGTTCGGCTAAAATTTCCTTATGTTCTTTTTTATCTTTCAACCATTCTGGTAATTTATTCTTAACTTCTTTCAAATATTCCTTAACTCTATTATTCATTTCTTTTTCACTCATTTCTTAAACCTCGATTTTCTAATTCTTCTTCAATATTGAACCCACAAATAGTACAGAATTTCAGTTCTTCAGAGATTGATGAAATCTCGAATTTAGCGGTACACATAGGGCAATAAAAATATTTATCCTGTTTTAAATCAACTTTTACATCAAACAAGGGCGCAATTGCTTCTGTAAGCTTTGAATAAAAGCCTGCTAGGTGATTAAAGACTTGTTTTCCATGATCAGTTATACTATAAAATTTCCTTTTTCTTCCAGTTTCTTCTTTTCTTGAATCAATAATCTTTTCATGATCTAATTTTCTTAGTATTGGGTAAAGCGTTCCTTCCTCGATGACTAACATTTCATTCGTTTTCTCGGTCAGATCTTTCAAAATTTTATACCCATGTAATTCCTTTTCTTCAGATTGCATTAATATTGACAATATACAAAGCGAGCTAATTCCTCTATTTATTTCAGTTTCTTGCTTTTCAACGTAATCTCGAAATTCCTTTGAAGCAATTTTTGCATTTGAACCTAGTTCCTTTACACGTTTAATAATAGCTATCAACTCTTCTTTCTTTTATTTTATATAGTATTTATTTTATATTATTTTATCTATACTATATCATAAATAGTATATTTCATATATAAATATTTCTCTTTTTTTTCTTTATCAAACGTAATTTACTAAAAAAGAAAGAAATATATATATATAAAAAGTTTGACGATGCGAATATGTTTGCTTCTAGAATGAGCAGGCTCTAAGGAGACTTGATTTCTCCCTCGATTAAGATAAAATTCGATATCAGGATAGTAAGTGAAACCTTTTTTTTTTAACATAGTTAATTCAATTAACCAATTTAAAAATATGAAAGAAAGATTTAAGGATTGGAAAGACATGAAAAATGCAAAAGAGATTATGGATTATTCTGTTAATCAATTTAAAAATTTGGAATATAAAAGATGGATTATAACTTTTAAAATTCATAGGTGAATGAGCTTATAAATTTTTCATTTTAAACGTAATTTGATAAAAAAGATAGATCCTATTTAGCGAAAGAAGAATTGAAGGAACAAGGATACAAAATAATTATCGAAGCAAAAATTAGTAAAATTTCTTAGTATTATTTTGTTCTCTCCAAAAATAGGAATTTTAGAAAAACATTAAAAATAAATATATATAATCTATAAAATATGTAATAAGACGGGTTAAGAATACACTGAATTCAGTTTCAGAGTTGAAATAACTTTATTACAAATGGAAACTTAATGAATTTATAGTAGATAACTAAAATGAGCGAAAATGAATCATCTTTGGAACGATCCAATATTTTTTATTTTACTGTTAAGAAATTAAAACAAAATGGGAAGAAATTTTACGATAAGGCGACTGAGCCTAAAGTTGTAAAGATTTCGATTTACATTAGTCTAGCTACTTTCTTACCAGGTTTGATTATAGGTATAATTGTTGCTATGAACTTTGGACCTGTTCCTTACAATCTATGGTTGAATTACATCAGTGATTTAGGTTCATTTAAATATACTCCAGCACCGTTTATACTTGATCTAACTTGCATAATTTCTGCTATCTTCATTCTCCCGTTAATATTGAATTTAAACCGGCTATATAGTTCAAATATGGTCGAGAATATTGAAAATTCGAAGCGTACCCATTATGTAAATAAATTTAGAAGAATATTTGGCTATATGGGTGTAGTTTCTCTTTTTATTGGAATATTTGGAATGTTTTTTGTTGGTGTTTTTAGTGAAGATCGTTCTCCCTTTGATATACACTATATCTTCTCAACTTTAACGTTTGGCGGTTTTGCCTTTGGAGCCTTTTTCACAGGACTGGCTATTGTATTGAAGAAAAAATTATTTCCAAAAGCAATTGGATACTTCATGATATTAGGTCCATCGACTGCTACAATATTATTTGTTCTTTGCCCAGAACCATTAACAAGGCAATTTCTTGAGTGGATAATGCTTTTCAGCGCCATTGTGTGGTATTATACGATAGTGTGGATTACTCTTCAAAAACTAAACACACTACTATTTTTCAATCCAAATTTTAAATGGTAAGGATTCAAAGTTTTTTTGATATTTTTTTTTTACTCCATAATCGTAATTTTTATTTTATTATATTGTATTCATAGTTTAAAGAACCTTGAATTAACAATGGAAATATCAAACAGCTTAGAAAAGAAGTTAAGCAATCTAATTTCTTTTTTAAGAGGAAAAAAGGTATTAGTAGCTTTTTCTGGAGGAGTAGACAGTTCACTCTTAGCTTATATTTCAAATAGATATGCTAAAGAAACCCTTCTTATAACAGAACAATCAATTCTTTATCCTGATGAGGAAATTGATGAAACTATTCAATTTGCTAAGAAATATAACATTCAGCATGAAATAATTAAAAGAAATCCATTGGAAGATAACGAATTTCAATGTAACCCTTCAAATAGATGTTATCTCTGTAAAACCGGGTTATATAATGATATTCTTGAAGTAAAGGACTCAAGAAATTTTGATATAATTCTCGATGGTTCTAATATGGATGATCTCTCTGATTATCGACCTGGAATGCAAGCCTTAAAAGATCTGAATATATCTACTCCATATATAGATTTTAATATAAATAAAAATGAAATCAGAGAAATAAGCAAATATTATGATTTAGATGTTCAATCAAAGCCATCCATGGCATGTTTCTCTTCTCGAATTCCATATGGGCAAGAAATTAATGAAGATAAGCTTACAATGATAAGAGAAGCTGAAAAATTCATTAAAACTACTTTTGATATTAAGCAACTAAGGGTCAGGCTGCATGAAGGCAGTCTTGGACGAATTGAAATCTTACCAGTCGATTTCTCTAAAGTTTTAACGGAGGAAAATTTGAGAATAATTAGAGAAAAATTAAAAAAACTCGGATTTACCTATATTACTGTTGATATTGAGGGATTTCGCTCAGGGTCAATGAATGAGGTTTTAAATCTGGAATAATTTTGAGATTCAAATTCATTTCTTAATATATTCAATGATCTTTTTCCTCTTTTCTATTGCATTTAAAAAAGCGCTTTCAATTGTATTTTCCATTTCTTCCATTAAATCTGGGTTCATTTCCCCTATTTTTTGCTTTATTTTAGTATATGCGGATTCACGAAATTTAGGTAAAATAGTCTCTTCACTATTATCCGAGTAGACCATTTTAACCTGGTTTGAACCATTCACATATCCAATTTCAGAACATTTAATATTAATTCTTCCTAAATCTGAAATGACCTTTTTGGACGCTTTCTCAGTGCAATAAATTAGCAGTGCATCTAATGAAACACCCAAATAATCAACATTAACTTTTTCTAGCATTCCAAGAACAATTGGATTGACAAGGTTTTTTACCTCTTGTTCATAAATTTTAACTCCACACTTTGCTTCATAGTTAATTTCATATAGATCACCCCTAATCCCTCCATTTGTAACATCACACATAGCATGAATTTCATCTAAATAATCTGAGTTTAATATTACTTCACAAGCCTCAAGAAATTTCACATTTAATGTTTCTTTTGCTATGTGGTGATTCCCTGAATACACTGCAGTAGTAGTAATTGTCCCTCCCCCAGCTCCTTCTGTCATTAAAATTTTATCACCAACTTTTATATCTCTCCTTGCTAAAACTCGATTGCATATTCCAACAGCGCTAATTCCACCAACTAAGCGGTTTCCAATTACCATATCACCTCCAATTCGAAGGGTTGAACCTGCGGTAATTGGAACTTTAGCTAATTCTGAAATAGTAGACACCCCCGACATAAAATCAAATAGTTTTCCCACATCTGCATCATCTCCTAGATGCGTATCAACCATTATTGAAATAGGTTTTGCTCCCTTAACATATAGATCTCGAAGTGCGGCTCTCGATACGCTTCACATAAATTTACTATGTGAAATTACGTGAAAACCGCACAAAAATGGAAAATCACTGAGGCGAGAATGGATACCCTCCATTTTTGAGACAATGATTAGATCATTTTTTCTTTCAAACCCATTTACATCTTTCAGTCTTACTGCACCAGCGTCATCTAAGGAACTAGGTCCTAGATATGCTTTTATCCCTGTCTCAGATAGCTTTGCAAGGAGTTTATGTACAAAAAAATCACCAGATCCTCTACATCCTACTCCTTGTTTTCCAATTGTCACATTTGCTCTATTGATATCTAATATATATCTCATAAAAGGATCTGAAACAGATCTCAAATCACTTTGCATGCATTCCTCATAGATAGCTTTAGCAAGCGAGGTTGCAGACTCAATCTCAATATCTTTAAAATCTATATATTCATTAACAAGACGCAATATTATTTGTTTCTTGTTTAGACCTTTCTTCATTAATCTTCTTGTTAAACCTTCTAAATCACTCAAATATAAAACCTTAATTACATAATTTCAGTTATCATTAATTTTTAGAATGGTGTAAGGTTAAGAAACATAATGTTTAATAAACTAATTATTTTTTAAAATAAATTTTATTATTTTTTAAAATAAATTTTATTATTTTTTAAAATAAATTTTATTATTTTTTAAAATAAATTTTATTATTTGATATTAGTAAATTTTAGAAATCCTAACTAAATCCTATAATCTCACCTCAGTTAACTCGAGAGGGCTTATTTAACCACGAAATATCTATTCTTTCTTTAAAAATCAAAGATTTATATTTTTTTGAGAATTCTTATTTATAGTTGAGAGTTCTTTTTTTACAAAAATATGACTCATTTAAGAATTACAACCCCTTGCAGAATCCACCTTTCTCTGATAGATGAGAATGGGTATACTGGCAGAGTAGATGGTGGTTTTGGGCTTATGTTAGACCGCCCTAATGTTGTGTTTGAAGCTTCAAATAATGCCAGAGAGTTTAAGATTGAAGCTCATAAATATTATCGAGAGTCTATCGAAGTAATAAATGAAATTGCTTCGAAGGTATTTAAAAAGTATGGTATAAGCAATAAAAATTTTCATTTCAATCTTAAACGCTATTTTCCTTCACATGTAGGGCTAGGTTCAAAAACACAATTATCTCTAGCAATCGCAACAGCAATAATAAAGTTAAAGAATATCGATCATACAACCACACACGATTTAACGAAATTGGTAGAAAGAGGTGGAACATCTGGAATAGGTTGGAGAGGATTTGAAACTGGGGGTTTTATCTTAGATGGTGGACATGATTTTGGAAAAGATAAGGAGAAAGAAACATTTTTACCATCCTTCGCATCCTCATCTGCAAATCCTGCAATGACAATTTTTAGACACGATATTCCCGAAAATTGGAGGTTTGTACTCGTTATCCCGAGTGTAAAAAAAGGTGCTTATGGTGATGATGAAATCAGAGCATTTCAAAACTACGCTCCTATTCCAAAAAATGAAGTGAACGAAGTTTCCCATCAAGTTTTAATGAAAATACTACCAGGTATTTTGAAAGCAGACTTAAAATGCTTTGGAGAAGGATTGAAAAGAATTCAGAGCATTGGTTTTAAAAAAATTGAGATTGATCTCCAGCATAAAACCATCAAAGATCTACTTAATTTTTTTGATGAATACGGTTTAAAAGCTTACGGTATGTCTTCTTTTGGACCAAGTGTTATTGGAATAGTGGAGTCTGACTCAGAAGCAGAGGATCTATTAAATGAAATTCAACGGAATCAGAAAGATGGAGGAAGTCATATTTATATTTCCAAACCCAATAATACTGGGGCTAAAATATTATTTGTAGATTGATTTACCATGACAGGGCAAGAAAATATTTACTTCTCACCAGATGTAACAGTAAGAGAACGGGCTTGTTTTGAGACAGGCATTAAACTGGGTGCTTTATATCATATTCTTTGTGGAATCCCAATTAGTTCAAATGAGAGAACGGTTAAATCAATAGAAAAAGGAATTGAAGCGGCTATTTCATGTCAGCCATTCGTAAAAAGTATAACAATCCAACTTAATAAGGATAAAATAGTTGGGAACCAATCAACACCGTTTGATTATGATGAGATTACTGGCAAGATTATTAGAGCGGAACTACTAATTGAATTTGAATCAGTTGAAATCGCAGCTAAACTAGACTGGGTTGATGATTTGCAATATCCTCTGATGTTTATTGAAAGTATTAAGGAAATTTTATAGGATTAGTGAATTGATTTTTCTTTATTAATCAATTAACGAATTTAGATAGTTATCCACTATTTCTATTGCTTGCAATGCCTCTGCATTTGCTCCAAATCGTTTAATATTTTCGATATAATAAAGTATCTGTTTATGTATTTGTGAAAATAAAACCTCATTATTTGATTTTTTAGCGATCTCTAGCCTTGTAGCTAATATTATAGCCTCTATAGTCAAATTTTCCGCTCTATTAATCGATTTAGAGGAATTTCTAATTTTTTTCGCGAAAATAACATCTAATATAAAAATTGGTATTATAACTTCCCCGAAACTATCATTTTTAGTCTTCTTAAGTTCTTTTGAAACCTTTCCAATTATGATGCCCCATGCTTTTTTTATGTATGGTATGTCTTTCCCGTAAGTTTCAAGAGTTTGATAATCGTAATATTTCTCAGGGAAATCCTTCAAACCTATTAGTGAATTTGGATCTTTTAGAGCAGCAAGAGCATATAAATAAACATTATCTACAAAATTAATTGCTATTAAACTTTTTTCCTTCAAATTTTTAAATGTTGTAGTTTCTGGATAGGGATTGATTATCAATCTTTTATTCTTCAATAATTTTATTCCCATGCAAGCTGTATTTGGAGATATTTGTCTACTATTACTGTTTATTGAATATGTTGTGGCAAGGATTTCATATAAATAATCAGTTATTAACCCGAAATCTTGAGGAGAAAAAGGTTGAGAAGACATTATTATCACCTAATTTAATTTGCGATTTCTTTTTTTCTAGTTAAACCTGACCAATTAACATTTTTAACACCAATTTGCCTTGCAATGTCGAAATAATGTTCAATTTGATCTGTAGTAATCATAGGTTCATGTTTAAGAGTCCAATTGAGTCCCAAACGTTCATATTTAGATACACATAAATTGTTAAAAGCTAATAAATCCCAGCGCTCAGGAAAGTTTTTTAATTGTTTTACTATAAACTTTCCAATTCCTATAATATTATCTTCTGTAGCTGTATATTTTGGAATAACAGGAGTTCTGATCCATAGCTTTTTGTCATTTTTTTTTAAGAATTCTGCAATAAAAATCGCATTTTCTAATATAGTCTTGTTTGGGACTCCTGTAAACTCGATGTGTTTTTCATTATTAATTTCTTTTATATCTAGAAGGACAACATCTATTAAAGGTAATATCTGTTTAAGTACTTCTAAGGAGGAATATCCACACGTCTCTAAAGCTGTTGATATACCATTATCCTTACATTTTTTTAAAAGTTGCATGATAAATAGATGTTGAAGTGTAGGTTCTCCCCCCGAAATTGTTATTCCCCCTCCTGATTCCGAATAATAAACTTTATCTTTGTTAATCTCATAAAAAAGATCTTTTAAATCCCATTTTTCACCAATCATATGTAAAGCTGTAGAGGGACATTCCTCTACACATTCTTTGCAATTATTACATAGTTTTCTGTTGATGTTCAACCCGAGTTCAATAAAAACTAATGCTTTTTGAGAACAAGTTTTAATGCAAGTTTTACAATCTATACATTTATTTTTAATCCATTCAAGCTGAGGTTTTTTAAGAATTGATTCGGGATTATGACACCAAATACATTTTAAATTGCACTGTTTCATAAACACGGTAGTTCGTATACCCGGTCCGTCCTCGGTTGCCATTCTCTGGATCTCAAAAATTAAACCTTTTTTTTGAAAATCTCTATTTAAATCTCCCATTACTTTAGATTTCTAAAATAATTAATTACTTTCCTTAATTGAAAACAAAATCTTCTTCTCTTTTAATATCAGCGAAAAATTGTAACACATCATTATGATGTGCGATAATTTGAGATGCTGATAATACTTCAGAATCTATGGTGCTATGCGCATCCTCTATCAATGTAACTTCATAATCATGACTAATAGCCGATCGAACAGTAGTATCAATACACTGAGGAGTTGATAACCCAGTGATTATCAAATGAGTTATTTTGCGAGTCTTGAGTTCTTCATCCAAATTGGTTTCTAAAAATGAATCCATATGATTTTTCTGAATATTAATATCATTTTCTTTAGGATTTAACTTTGGATAAATTTCCCAATTCTTAGAGCCTGTTTCCAATCTCTTTCCTTTAGATTCATTATGCTGTATGAAAAAAATAGGTACACGTGCTTCCCGCGCCTTACTGATAAGACTTAGAATATTTTTAGTTAAAGATTCTCCATCATGAATGGGATAATTTTCAATAGAAAACAATCCATTCTGCATATCTATAATTAATAAGGCTGAATTTGTCACAAAAATCTTCTCCAATGTATTATTAATTTTAAGATTTCTTCACCAACTAATACTTTAATAAAAATAAAAATATGTGAAACTCTATTGATTATTTCAGTCTTTCTTCGGATAAGTATAGATGATCTTTTTCAACCTGGATAAAAGCTTGAAAAACTTCCTTTACACGTGAACTTGCTGCATTTGCTGCTGCCTCACCATAGAATTTTATAGCTCTTTCTTCTCTTGCGTGCGAATCTTCTAAATCCAATTTATATTCAGTTTCGCAAGTCTCAGCTGGCTCCCATTTAATTTTATCCAATTTCAAGATTTTCTTCCATACAGCTGCATGCTCACTTTCTACTTTAGCAAGAATCTTAAATAACTTTTGTCCATCAAGTTCTTTCACTTTTTTCGAGGAACATTTATAGAATAATGCATTCGAAATTTCAACAACTAAAGCTTTTTCAGCATTTGTTTTATCAACATCGTTTAACTCAACGTTCCAAGCACCGGTGTCATTATATTCATTCGATCCTACAAAATTCCTCTCATGTGCTCCACAAAAAGGGCAACGGTTTGGTTTTCTCTCATTAATATAAGCTTCTCCACATATCTTACATACCCATACTTTAACGGCTATTCTAATTCACCCTTATTTTTCAAATTTTAATAATTTTTGATTAGTGAGTTATGAAATTTTCATCATTATTTATATCTTAACCTACAATTTCATAACAAGATTATTCGAAATAATAATTTTAATTTAAAATTGGGAATTATATAAAACTAATAAGTACTTCTTATGTAATAATTTAACCTACGTTAAAGAAGGAAGAGAAAATTCATTGAAAGTATTAGGTATTGATCCGGGAAGTAAATCATGGGATTTCTACGGATTAGATAATGATAATATAATTTTGGACACTTCAATTCCTTCAAAAGAATTAATCCAAGAACCTCAGAAAGCTATAAATATTATAGGATCAATAGAGAATATTGATTTAATGGTCGCTCCAAGTGGTTTTGGTTTACCTTTAAAAGATTTAAAAGATTTAACAGAACAAGACATATTTTTTACACTTTTAAAGTTTGATCAGAAGGAAAAAAATAAGCTTTTAGGACTTGGAAAGGTTTTAAGATTAATTAAAGCTCATAATATTCCTGGTGTTATTGTACCTGGAGTAAAACACCTCCCCACTGTTCCTAGATATCGAAAAATAAATAAAATTGACATGGGTACCGCTGATAAATTATGTACTGCTGTTGTGGGAATCAGAGATCAGATAGAAACTTACCAAATTAAGCCAGAAGAATCAAATTTTATAATGGTTGAAATTGGATACGGTTTTACCGCTGTATTAGCAATTGAAAATGGGCAAATAATTGATGGAATTGGGGGCTCTAATATTATGGGTTTTAGGGCTTGTGGAAGCCTTGACGGTGAATTAGCATATTTAATAAAAAATATCCATAAAGAAAATATTTACAAAGGTGGAGTTGCTTCGATTGCCGGATATTCTGACTTAAGTCTAAAGGAAATCACTTTATTAGCAGAAAATGATGTGCAAGTAAAAACAGCCTTAAAAGCTTACATGTCAAGTGTTAAAAAAGCTGTTTTTGGGATTTCCTCATCCTTTTCAAAAAAAAAAAAAGTTAAAGAGGTTTTGTTAGCGGGAAGAGGAGCAGAACTTAGATATGTTAATGATAGGATTGAAAGAGGATTGAGAGACATTGCACCTGTGAGAATAATGAAAACATATAGTCAAATAGCAAAACGTGCAGCTCAAGGTGCAACTTTTATAGCAAACGGGCTTATGGGGGGAAATTTTAAGCATATAATAAACAATTTAAAGATAAAACAAGCATCCGGTTCAATTTTAGATGATATTTTTATTCCATTTGATAAAGATAAATTGATGAGTGATTTAAATTAAAGTACTTATCATCACAGGTAAGCAAAGTTATCCAATTATAAAAAAAGTAGTAAAATCAGTCAAAACTCATACTATTGAGGTTGAAAAAGCTCCAATTTCAGTATCCGCATTTTTAAATGAATCTTTAACAGAAAAAATTCTGAGTACTAAATCAAATAGCGACTATGATCTTGTTTTATTGCCTGGTTTTGTGCAATGGGACTCCACTTCTTTAGAAGAAAAGTTTTCTATTAGAATACGGAAGGGAACTGAATTTGCGTCAGATCTCCCATCATTACTAGAAAATCTAGATAATGTAGAATTATCTAATAATATCCCCGCAAATAAACTAATTGAACATTCAGGGGAAGCTCTATACAAGCAGGTAGTAAAAGAGCAATATAATACAGCGAAAGAGAATTTAGGGGCTCATACTTTTTATATTAATAAGGAAAAATCAGATTTAATTATAGGAGGAAATCTCCCACCATCTATTATTGCTGAAATTGTAAATTGTACTAATAAAAGTGATAAAAGCATAATTAAGAAAGCCAGACATTATATTGATTCAGGAGCAGATATTATTGATATAGGTTGCATGTCAAATAAACCTAATCCATTGAGGGTTAAAGAGATTATCCAAATTTTAAGAAAGAATTTTAACACTTTACTTAGTATAGATTCCATGGATTCTTCTGAAATTTTAGCTGCTGTGGATGTGAATATTGATATGATCCTTAGCCTGGATATCGGAAATTATAAAGATTTTATTGATATTCCAAAAGATATTCCAGTTGTTATCCTCCCAACAAATATCAAGGAGGGGATTTTTCCTAAAAATCCTCAAACTCGTATTGAAAAATTGCTAACTTTAACAAAGAAATTGGTAAATCATGGATTCACTAAATTAATTGCTGATCCTCTATTGGAAACCCCAATATCTCCGGGTATTTCTAATTCTTTAGAAGCTTATTTTTTATACAATAAACTTCCCCTAAAGGAACAATTACCTCTCTTCTTTGGAATTTCAAATGTTGTTGAATTGATGGATATAGATTCTGTGGGAATTAATGGGCTTCTAGCAAGTATTGCCGTTGAATTGGATATAGGAGTGTTATTTACTGTTGAACATAGCACTAAATTATTTGGAGGGGTAAGAGAGTTGAAAGATAGTGTAAAACTTAACTATTTAGCAAAATACAAAAAAACACCTCCATTAAATCTAGGATTATCTGTATTTAGAGCTAAAGGAAAAACAAGGCAACAAATACCTCAGTTTAAAGATGCTAAAGCTTTTTTTGTTAATAAACTTATAAAAGATTTTATACCAGATGAGAAAGGTTATTTTAGAATTTATTCAGATCAATTTTTGAGCAAAATTTATGTTCTCTTTTACACAAATAAAGATATTCTGTTGTATACATTTATTGGAGACAATGCTGAAGCTATAAGTAAGGAAATAATTAATCATAATCTTACAGGAGATATCTCTCATTTAAATTACATAGGAAGAGAACTGAAGAAAGCTGAAATCTCTTTAATTCTTGGAAAACCTTATATTCAAGATGAATAAATGAAAAAAAAGAGTTTTGAATTTTTAAATTTCTTCAAGATTTTTTATATCTGGGTTTCCCGGCTCTAAAAGTGGTGCAAATTCTGCCATATTTTTACCTAAGTTAGCAAAATGTGCTTTCAAGGCATCCTCATCCTGGTATTTCTCGTAAAATATTATAGCGTTTGGATCTTGTTTGACCGTATGAGGAATATATTCTAATGTTCCTGGCTCAGATTCCTTTATTTTTGGAACAAGCTTTTTCAGAACCTCCTTAGCTTCTTCCATTTTACCTTCTTTAACTTGAACAGTAGCAACAATTGATATTGTAATAAATAACACCCTTAATTTATTTCAAATAGAAATACATTTTTAATAAATTATTTATTAAAATGGTTTTACCTATAAAAAAAATTTGATTTGTTTTAACGTAAAATTAACAAAAGTGAAAACATATTTAATTATGAAATCTTAAAGAAATTTGCTAAGATATATCACCTTAAAGGGTTGGAAATTATGATCCCAAAAAAAATGGAAGCCTTTATTAAGGAGCGGTTACCTGAAGCTACTCTTAAAACTCGGCTTATAAAGGATAATGGGAAGTGTTATTTAGAGTTTAGTAAAGTAGATGAACACCTTTTGTCTCGGCTTCGGATAGTTGCTGATAAATTAGGTCCGCATCTGGTTGCTTGTATATGGGATGAAGAATCTCCTATGGAAATTGGTGGGTATTTAGTTGTCGATAATTTGAGTATGGGAAAACCGAGTATGGGAGGAATTAGAATGCTATCTGATATATTACCCTCAGATATTCATAATTTAGCTCGCGGTATGACCCTAAAAAACGCAGCAGCTAATCTTCCATATGGTGGCGGGAAAGCAGGGATAGTATCTAATCGAGATCTCTCACCGAAGGATCATAATGAAGTAATCCGTGGTTTTGCGCGTTTAATTAATAGATATAAAGATATTTATGTGCCAGGACCAGATGTGGGTACAAATGATGCTGATATGAAAACAATTGCGATTGAAAATGGTTTAGATAGTGCAGTATCCAAACCAGCTGATATGGGTGGAAACCGAATTGATGAATTGGGTGCTGCTGCGGGTGGAATTGTCATTGCCTTACAAACTTTGTTAGAAATCATGCCAAGATTGAGAGTTCTTTTACAGTTTGCTAACTTAGAAATACCAGAACCCAAAGAACTTAAAATTTTGATTCAAGGTTTTGGAGCTGTTGGTGCTCATGCCGCACATCAGTTGAGAGAAAGAATTCCCGATGCTAAAGTAATTGGAGTTAGTGATTTAGAAGGATATTTGTTTAATGAATCGGGTCTACCCATTGATGAACTTTTTGAATTATGGAAGGGAAAACAAGTAGTAACTAATAATTATTTTAAAGAAAAAATCATTACAGAAGGTTACAGACATCCGAGTAAGTTTTCAACTAACAGAAACAACTTACTTCTTGAGAATGCTTTTTGTTTGATTCCAGCTGCTCCTGTTTTTAATTATTTGGGAGTACGCTCAGCTGAATCGCCATCAATGACTGTTGACCGTATGGGGAAGTGGTCATTAATAGTAGAAGGTGCTAACACTTACAGTCCAGATCCTAATAGAAAAGCAGCACGGACTAGAATGGAGCAAATAGTGTATAGAGAAAAAGGTGTGATGATCACTAACGACTATTTAGTAAATTCGGGAGGTGTGATCTTTGCCGCACAAGAACATATTATAAAATCTCCAGAACATTTGCAGATACCTGAAGATCTCTTAGGGAATCGTGAAGGTGTAGAACAATGGTTAAAAGATCATTCAAAAGAATTTTCAAGTATCTCAAAACAAAGATTAAAAGCAGGTGATAAATATAGAGAAGAGGTTATTCGCCGTAATATGATTGAACATGTCAATTTATTAACTTCAAACCCAGATATGCTTCCGAGCACAGCAGCTGAGAGTATCAGCCTCCAACGATTAACCGCTAAGGAAAATGAGCGCACCGCAAAAGAAATTATGATTCCAATACCAACAATAGATATTGAAAGTAGTATACAGCAATCAGCTGAACTAATGATTGAAGAAAATAGTGGAATAGTAGCAGTTTTATCTCAAAATAAACTTGTGGGGGTTGTAACAGACTGGGATATTACTAAAGCAACTGCCGAGGGTTTAAGTAATATTAATCTAGAACAAATAATGACCAAAAATGTTATTATTGCCTCTCCAGATTTCTCTGTCTTAGATATTGTTCGTGAACTTGAGCAATATCGAATATCTGCAATGCCAGTTGTTAAACAAGGAAAAGTTTTAGGTATGGTTAATTCGGATTTAATTACACAGCGCTATATTCTTGAGTATCTCAAAAATCACTAAAATTATTTTATATTATATCTATTCCTTTTTAAAATAGGAAATAATTATTTTTATTTAATTTGGTGATGCAGCTTTCATAAATTTAAAATGGATTTACAAGATACCGATCCGCTAAGCAATATCCCGATTGATAAA
>SDBU01002610.1_pt1 | contig 23745 bp, 44 predicted proteins | sample 2277071 | NCBI WGS metagenome assembly SDBU01 (sample SAMN10397929, study PRJNA504765) | marine sediment metagenome | isolation source: marine sediment core GS08_GC12, 126 cmbsf | place: Arctic Ocean: Gakkel Ridge, Loki's castle | collected 2008 | reverse complement strand
CCCCCTCTCATCCACGGGAAAAACAGGTTTACCTTTTTGTTATCACTGATGAAAACCCATGATGCGAACGTGACCATGATCCCAGCCATGATCCCAGCGAAAACGGCTTTATCCACTGTCGGCCCTCCTCATCGGGGTAAACTCTCGATACGATATTAGCGTTAGATCGCGCCACCTTTTTCCGTTTTCAACATAAGTGAAAACATAGGAACTTGAGGCGTTCAAGGGGTGATTTCCTCTGAAATAGAACTGGCACTGTCCATACGTATAAACTAAGGTATAATTGTTCACATGGACTACCTCAAAGATATCATACACCTCACTAGTGTACTCTGTTTTCCTGATGGTTGATTGTATGACCGCCACTGAGAAAATGACGCCGCATAACCCGGCCCCAATCACGATTGCGATTAATGTTTTAGTGCTGGTTTTCATTCTTGGTCAAACTCATGTATGTGAAAAAGTATTTAATCCTTGCGTGATATTGTTGTCTTGTCCCTTCTCCTCATGATTCTTGGTCAGCGATTCTAGGGGAGAAACGGACACATATTTCCCAAATAAAAAAGGAAATGAGGCCATAAAACCCCTTGGCTGATCCGGGTTCACATTATAGGAGCAAATCCACCGAGGGAGTTTAATAACATCAGCCCCAGAAAAACGGTATTCAATAATACCCATTTTTCCTCGATATATTCCTGTGTCATAAAGTACAGGCAATTTATTTGAATCATCGTGAAACCGATACAGAATACCCGGCTGATAAAATTAGCCTGGATAGAAAAAGGGTCATGGTTGACCAGGATCAGGGATATTTTTTGGGCCATGAGGGACAGGATCAGGCTGGCCCCGAGCCCATTAGCCTCCCGGTATGAAGATAGAGCCATCGCTTCCCTTCTCTATTTCAACCCTTTTGGGTAGATTCTGCCGCAACGTTTCAACGGCCTCTGATCTGCCCATTCCTTGCTTTCCAGAAATTAATAGCCTTTCCATCAGGTCCTTTATCGTCTTGGCGGTCTCACTGTGGAGACTGGACCCGAGGATTCCGTAATAAAGTATGGCCTTCATGGTCTCGCCGCTGTTGATTCTGGTCCTCATGTCTAGGGCCTCTGATTCATCGGCGGGTAGCTTGAACAGGAAAGTCCCTGCTAGTGAACTGGTTTCTTGGCTCAGGGTGCGCCCTGTTTTGTCGCTCATAGTCCCCAATTCCTCGGCGTTGGGATAAACCCTTTCCATATCAAAACCGCGACAATGACCACCATGACGATCACCGCACCGATCATGGCTATTCTGCCTAACGGGAGATCGGAACCAAAGCTGTCACTGATTGCCTTGTCCAGGCCCTTCCAATCTCGGGCCACTCGTAATACTTTACCGGAAATTTTTGGCTGATCCTCTTTGATGGGTTCCCCCTCTTTGTTAACAACTATCAGGTAGTGCTTTATTTGCCCTGTTCGTAGCCGGAATAATAGACTTGTCAACCATCCATGTGGGACCTCGTACAAGTCCTTTGGCTCAATCTTTATCTCGGCGGTCTCCTCACCATCCAAGGGGACCGTCGCCGTCAAGTACAGATAATTAGTCCTTTTTTCGGTATGAACATGTCTTTTCTCACTTATCTGGATGATTTCAATTAAATATTTGTGTCGTGTCATTTGATCACTCCCGTTGCTAAGTAATTAGTTATCAAGGTCCATGCGACTAGCCCGACCATCAGAACAAATGGTATCCGTGACGGTGTTTCAATGAACCAGGTCAAGAAACCAAAATTTGGCATGTCCCATTTTCCGAAAGTATCCGTGGTCTGCTGAATAAAGTTGATGATAACTATATTATCCAAGTATTTTGAGCTTAGATCGGCGGGACTGGCTTCATGGTTTAACGGGTTCGGGTTTTCCTCAAAGAAAATCAGCTCCTGACCTGTGATCTTGCCCGATGGGTCTCTAAAGTTTTGGACTCTGTTGGGGTCCAGAATATAAACCGATTTTCTGAACCCCCAATCGCTCTTTTTTGAGTCAACTTTTTTGATGATGGCTTTTTTATCTCTCGTTAATACTATCGCTCTCATGTTTCATCTCATCCAATCGAACCTGAAACCTTCCCCTTATCCGTGAGCCTTCTTTTCGTTTATTGTAAGAGTTACGGCTTGAGGCCGATTTAGTGGCTAGGTGTCGCCGCCGTGGGGTCTTGGTCATTTGGTCCCTTCATACAGTAGATACAGATTTATACATAAAAGGGCGACGGCAATCATCATGTTTTCAGTTAACATTAATATCGATAAAATGACGCCAAAGAACCCGGCGAACATAATTATAATCTTGTTTAGGTCAAAAATACCTATTGCCATCAATGCTATCCAGATTATAGAAAGTAACCAGTTTATACTCCATGCGTCCAGGTTTGGGTCAACTCCACCAGTAGGGACAAACGCCCTCAGTCTTAAATAATCTATGTCAAACCAGTGTGTTCCGACGCCGCTAGTGTGATGAATGATCCGTATCCAAACGGTTCCATTTAGGTTGTAATATCCGAGGGACAAACTTTCGTTCTGCCACCTGAAACCGTGTTCGGGCATTGGTATCAGATTATCCCACGTTGAGGTGTTAAAGTTCCATCCCTCCCAATCAACATCATGGGCCGGGTTTCCCTCATATTCACAAAAGGCCCTCATCGATAGGGACGTTGAATTATCTGGTATCCCCGTGAAATTAAACCGGATATCAAAACCTGGCACACCAGTAACCTCGTCAACCAGATATGTTTTCCCGTCCACAAAGGCGAAAGATGTCAAGTTTCCATGAACATAATTCCCGTCTAAAACTGTGACCAATGAAACATTATATTCAGCCCACGCCCCGGACAGGATCGTGACGTTGCCGCTAGGATCAGGGGTAGCTCGATAAAATAATCTCCACTCTAATACGTCACACTTTCCGGTCCCGCTTGGCCTTGAGAAATTGAACCGGAAATATGCCCGGTCCCAATCCATCTTTTCAAGGTTAAATGCGGCCCGTCCTGTGTTGATTTCAACAAAACCTCCCACAACATTTTGCTCGTTGACCCATGTTGTGTTGTCCTCTGAAAACTGGGCAAATATCTGGTTTCCGGGGTCAAGATCGATTGTAGTTGAAAGAATCATTGGCTGGGCGGGGGTGGTCGGGATACCTACCGAATAAATAATACCGGCTGTTAAACGATTATCAAAGTTATCTAAAAGCAAGTTTGATACGTACCCTTTACTGTTTTCGGTAGTGCCATATCCCACGTTGGCGACACCAAAAACCTCGGTGTACGTAAAATCATTCCCGACAATATAGAGATACGCGGTATCTAGGAGCGTGACCCTTTCGGCCTCGCTGTAAACATCTAGCCTAAAATAGGTTGAGTTTTTGGCTAATCTGAGATAATACCAAGTGTCCACATCCAGCCCATTTGTCGTGGTTGTGTTACCGGCGTTTGCCCCGTTGAAAGCTCGCTGAATAAAGAAATACATTTTATTCGGGTTATTTGATGATGCGACATGAACGGCGACGGCATACCCGTTGTTGTCAACATTCCACCTATAATCATTCGTGTTATTGCTTATCATTAACGTAGTTGCCCGGATCGTTCTCGTTGATGTTGACAATGTATCGATATAGACATCAAAATCATAACGATAATTTCCAGAGGAAACATGAGATTTGTATATTCTGGCGTCGGTATCGCCTCTCATGTCGCCATCAAAGAATATGGTTGAGGCGTTTTTGGTTAAAAATCCTGAAGGGTCAAGCTCGGTATAAGTGTTAAAGTTCTCTTGGGTCGCTGGGCCAACGAGTGAGTTGTTGAATCCCCAAAACGTTCCATTGACTATCATTCCCTCGCTGAACCCGGCAACGTTGTTAAAATTCTCACATTCATCAAACACATCCTGATACCAATCTTGAGCCAACACCATGCCGGATTTTGCTTGGAATCCTGGCGGGTTATGATCTCCCTGCTGGCCCGGTGGGTTGTGGGTTCCCTGTTGGCCTGGCGGGTTGTGGGTTCCCTGCTGGCCTGGTGGGATATCCTGGCCTGGTGGGATATCCTGGCCTGGTGGGGTGTTATTTTCTCGGGGTCTACCTTGAACCGGGTTGATAACGAACAAAAATAGAACCAGAATGAAAACTGTTTTCTTGGAAAGACTCATAATTAACACATTAATGGATTTAAATAAAAAAGGATTGGATTAGTTCACGAATGGAATAAACTCTTTCACCAAGAGGACCCCGGCAAGCAGGGTCATAAAACTGAATATCCGCACTATCCAAACCATAAAATCTGGTAGCCCCCAATCACTATTTCCTGTGACCACTTGCAGGTACCAGTTGCCAAAGTCTCTGAAATTGGGGTCTTCAAGGCCAAAGACCTGGGACGCCACGGTTACAGTCACGGTGCCGGTCTCATAGATGGCTTTGGACATGTTGTTGTTATCTGATTCCAGGGTCGTAATGAAAACCGTTAAGCTGTTCTCGACCAGGCTATATCGGGTCCAATTAAATTCAGTGTTAAAGTTATTCACCACGGTATCATTTGTGAGATCATTACCGAGGATGAAAGCCGGGGCACCGTCCAGGGTCAAAGCCATTTCTATGGGCCATAACCAGGTACCCAGTATTTTTTCGATAACTGATTGCTGTTGATTTGCGAAATAAGGATTTCCGAGTAACCGATCTTTCCATTGGACCCGCATGGTTGTGTTTTTGACTGTGTACTCTTGGGCCACGCCTCCAAAGGTTACATTATGTACTTCGGCATCCCCCAATTTGATCCCCGCGTTTTCCAGTTGAATCACATTCAAAGTAAAATCGAATTGTCCAGGATCATCCCCAAAGGTGGTGAACGTATACGCGAACAACGGAAATAGCATCGAGAGGACAAACGAAAAGATCACTAGCCGCTGGGTTGCACCGTCCATCCTGTTAACCTCCCGCAAATTTGCTGAAAATGTATCCAACAAATATGACTAAGACCAGGGCGATCACTGAGCCCGTCCATATCGGGAACCACCCAATGAAAGTGAACGTTAGTATTGAAAAAAACGAGGTGATAGGGACCGTGGTTATGGCCCCTTTTCCCCTGGTGGCTATCAAAACGATCAAAAGAAGTGAGATGGTCAGCATTAAAGAGAGGATAACCCCCGCTTCGCTACTGGTGGTATTCATAAAATCTGCCACATTTTGCAGATATTGACTCCATACTACCATTGTTATTCAAAAAAAGAAAGGTGTGGATTTCTATTAAATACTACCTATTGACCACTGCAACGCGAATCCAAGGGCGATACAAAGCACAAAGATTAGGTACACTTTCATGGGCCAGGGCCGTACCACCATGATAATTATCGGGGCAATTATCAGGAACCATCCAACCAGGAACAATACAAACCTTGTGTTGAACCTGGTTAGTTCACCAAATCCCTCCTCGGCCCAGTCCGTTCCCGGTGGGTTCGGCTCGTCCGGCGTTTGGCCTACCCCGTCAATGGCGTCAATCCCGGCCTCGGCGTCCTCAAGGGTATCAAAGGTTCCTATCAAGGTTCCATTCTCATCATAGACCGTGAAAACCGTTTGGCCCCCTGTGAAAGGGAACATATCACCGCCGATATAATCCATTGAGTGGCCCGTTGATTTGATTATGGTTGACCCCGGCGCGCTCTCTGATGTTTGAAAATGGGTCCAATCATTGTATATCAGCGTTGATCCTCCACTCGGGACGACGACCAGGGCCATCATTAAATCCCCGTCACTTTGATAATACATCTTGGGGGAACGAAAATCAGGTAGCGGATTAGGCTCGAACCCTGTTTGATTGTATACCCACGTATCCCATGATGCTCCGTCCCATCGGTTTTGATAAACGTAGGTGTCGCCACTGGCTAGTAGCCTTTCCATAGATACTACTGGATATCCTGTGTCGCTGGGGGTCCAGGTCCCAACATCAAATTTACCGTTATATCTGTTTAATCCCCCAACGGTACCACCTACCGCTGTCCAGTTTGTCAAATCTGTAAAGTTATCTAATCTTAACATGCGTAGTGCCCATTGAGATGATGTTAGGCTGTAATCAAAGTACACCCAATACATTTTTCCGTTTGCCCATGTTACATCGGAATTTCTGTTATCTGACTCCCAATTGAACGATTCCCAAACATCATTATATTTTCTTATGATGGTGGGTCTCCTTGTGCTACTACCAGGGGTGCCCCCGTATCTGGTGAACCAGATCACATCGTTTGCGGCGTCCCAGTATGCGCGTACCTCATGGTTGTTGAATCCACCATCATGCACCATGAAACCGCTACTCAGTGATTGATTTGAGATCGTGAATATTTTGCAATAGGTGTCGAACCCAAAGCCGTATCCAATATAAATGGTATCATCGGTGTCATACGCCAAGGCCCCAATATCCCCTATTGCCGCCGATCCAGGGTTTCCGTTGATATTTCCAAGTTTTTCCCAAGTGTCTCCTCGGTCAGTTGTTTTTCTTAAAGTTGAATTCCAAGGGCTATTTGGATTTAGATGTATCATATAAATGTCGGTCCCAACGGTTACAACATTATCCGGGGCCAACACGTTATAGCCGCTTGCGGATACGGATTTATAATCTGTTCCGTCAGCCGTTGTAAGGATCATCTCATCATCGGTGCCATCATTCCAAGTGAGGGCCGCGCCCGTCCCGAGTGTCGATATGGTGATACTATACCCTTTGTAATACGTGGTTGTAGAGTTTGCCTCGGTGTACTCGATGTAAAGTTTCATCGAATCAAGAGGGGAATTATCAAAGGATTCCTGATATCTCGTTGCCAGGTGGTCGTCAACGAAAACCGATAAGACTCTAAAACCCATGTCGTTCCCGTCAGTCCAGGCACTCAGGCCATAAATTTCTTTTACCTGATCCGTGACGGTCACATTTATTTTAATCCCGGCGCTCATGTTTTGGGCGTCAAAAATGGTGAAGGCGTTGGTGAATGGCTCGCTTTCAAGATCGGGCGTCGGGTCCCATGATGTCAAGTCACCAGTTTTCAGGCCGTAAATAGTTACGTCCAGTATTTCGGCGGCTGGGAACGTGAACGGATGCGGGGCCGTGAATTGTAATGAGGCGTTTAATATCGTGACATTATCGGGGATATCTACCCCTCTAAACGCATAATAAGAACTTAGGCTGATAGCCCTGTTTTTTAGCTCAATCCAAGTGGTATCAAACCATTTTACACCCGTTTCTGTGATAAACCCATCATCGGGGCCTGATTCTATTTGTTCAACCTCCCAGGTTGAGCTTTGGGCATAGACGGTTGAACCTGTGAGGGCCACCATGAGGATAGTCACAAACACCATTTTTGACTTAACTTTGGTCATGAGTACCCCTTGTGATATGTAATAAAAAAAAGATTGGATTTACTTGCGGGTGTACTAGACACCTGCAAAGTAGAGACCGATAGCCGCAACCGGGATCGCAAGCATCAATATGGACCAAAACAGAGGCATCAGTTCCGTTATGCTTTGTGAGCTGGTAAAGTTCACCAGTGAATCCGAGCTTGTAGTTGTCAAGGATGCGATGGTTGGGGTCATTGTAAGACCTATTAACATTACAATGAATGCTGTGATAACTGCGTTGCCGTCTATCATGCCTGTTCCTGCCTTGTTTCTTGGCATAGTTACCCTTTGTGGGTTGAGATAAAAAAAAGAATTGGTTGTTACCTAGTCGGTGACTGTTAGACACCGGCGAAGTAGAGTCCGATCGCGGCGACCGGGATTGCAAGCATCAGTATGGACCAAAACAGAGGGAGAAGGTCCATAATGGACGCCGCACTGGTGAAGTTCTCTAACGAATCTGCACCGGCGGTAGTCAGTGTGGCAATAGTAGGTGTAAGGGCCAGGCCGATAACCATTACGACGAACGCCGCAATGATTACGTTACCGGTGACCGTTCCTTGTCCTCTTGGCATAGTAACCAATGGAGGTATTGATCGACAAGAATATAAAATTAACCTATTTATTTGAGATAATTACAGCATGGCGGCTATTGTTTTGTATACCAACCAAATTATGAGAATTGGGTAGGCGTACATCATGATGATTTCAAAGGAATCTCCCAGGACGCCAGCGGGGGCCGCCGTCGCCGCCGCGAAAATTGGGTTTGCTAGGATCACTGAGAGAAACAATAACATTCCATATCCGATTACTCGGGATGTTCTATTGGTCAAGGTGCCACCATCTCAATAACTCTGAACAGGACATAAAACGCTATCGCGGAACCTAATGCAATCATCATGGGACAGCCAAGGTCTCCTTATAGTCCTTCCCGAATATTTCTTTCCTTAATGCCTTGAGTTTTTTCTTCTCGCGTAGCTCCTCAAGTTCCTGGCGTTGTTTCTGCCTTTGTAGGTTCTGAATGATCTGTAACTTGGCTTTCCTGGCGTACTCAATCCTGATCGGGTGATATTCCGCGTAAAGCTCCTCATTCATCTCACAGGAATAATCGTCTACCCATTTGGTGTTAACGCCGCTTCGTTTCAGGTCCGGGGATTCCCAGCGTTTGTAGGCTTTGGCTGTACGTGCGAACTTTCTAAATCGTTCATCTTGGATGCCGCCGCTTCTTTTGGTGCATCGGACCCGTATCATGTCCGGCATGTTGGATATCTTGGATAGTACCCATTTTGGTGAGGGCGTTGTCAAGATCATCGTGTTATAGTCCGTGGCTACCACGTTGAAATATCGCTGAATGGCAATCATCAAAGGATCATTCCAGTTCATTGAGTGTAGCCAATACCCGGCGTCGTCCCATGTAAAACAAGGCTGTCTCTCCTCGGTGACTTGCCATAATTCAACAACCTCCTCGGGTTCCCAGCCCATGACCCACTTTAAATCTTTCATTCTTTCAATGGGCTTGCCATAAATGTAGTCGTGGGCCTGGCTCATGGCCTTGACCGCGTAGGTGGATTTTCCTACTCTCAGGTTGCCGTCGATAATGACTAGGCTAAAGTCGTCGTTTCGGTAGTTTCGTACAATCAGTCGGGCCAGGGATAGGCCGGGTAGCGGGGCCACGGTTAGATGCTCACCCTCACATGCATTAAAAAACTCACAGTGATTCAAATAATTAGGGTCAGGCTAGGGTAAAAAGGTAATGAGGATCAGCCCTGATTTTCTTTTGGTGTCTTGTATAGCCTAAACTCGTACTCAAATATCTTCTTGAATTGTTCCGCGTCATAATTCCACCAATCCCCATGATGAAACTCAAAATCATCAACGAGGGTCTTTAATTCATCTGTCTGAGACAGGACATCAACTTTACACCCAAAAGACTCCCACCTCGGCTTTACATGAGAAAAGAAAAACGGTTTACCTGCTAGATACCTGAAAATATATTGTTTTGATTCAGCCTTCTCATAAGCCTCTACTTTAAGAAGTTGCGCCCGTGCGTATCTAACCATATCCAGAATTGTATCAATTCCATCATGCGACGGTTGAGTGATTCGATAGTAAATCATTCTTGGTCAAGACTCCAAGGGCTCAGGTTAGATAAAAGGGTAATTGAGGATAGCCGCACATGCTGGCCTATCAGCCGTACTCTCCGTACTAACGAGGAGCCTAATTACCTACATGACCTGTGCCTTGAACCCTCAAGTTAGTACGCACACACACGACGCTTTGAATGTTGGCATCAAAGGGGCCTCTAGGTGCCTAGATGGTCAACAGGACACATAACCAGTTACTAGAGTTACATGAGTAATACACATGGTAAGAACCTCTCGATTGCCCCCTTTCAGGCAACGGGGCAACTAATTCATTTTAGAACGTTTCTATTGTCCCTAAACTGTTCCCTGGGTACGTAAAAGCCGGGGTTAAAGGACATTATTAGGGACATTAGTAGGACATTCAGGGGGGGTCAAAAAATGCGTATACAATATGTGGAGTACCGGGGAAAATGGGGGGGTAGGAGGAAAAGAACCCGTTATAATGCCTCAAATAAATCACAAATTATTTCATCAGTTGGAATCCCCTGGGTTGGGGACATTATTATGCTTGGGTATCCGGAACCTCAAGCACCCAAATAAGGGCTTTTTGATATGCATCAAGAGCCGGGATAGTTGAACCTAAAGCACGAATTAGTTTCAATGTCTCCTCTATTGCTTCTACATATTCTATAATTTCTTTTTCTGTTTTCATTATCTCACCTCCTTACTTTTTATTATCCTGTCCAATAGTTCCTGGATGGTCTCGCCTTTTTTGGCTGTGAAAATCTCGCCTGGCTTCTCCTCACCTGGCTTTGATTTTAATCCTCGGCGTACCAAACAAACTCTTTCATGATGGGTCAGATATTTTTTAGGAATCCAAGTGTTACAATACTGGCATTTCAGATACATGATTTTCTTTTTTCCGATCATCCTTTCACCTGTTCCTGATTAGGTATTGGGTACTTGTCTAGCACTGGAAAATATATTGATAGAATTTCCATGATTTGCTTTGCATCATCTAGACACTTGATGATTATTGATTCCTCTTTCCTTATTCCCTTCCATATTCTTTCATGGTCTTGATCCCAATAATGGACGGCGGTATCTTCATCGATGTTCTTGAGGAGGTTTAGAAATGTTTTGCTTTCATAGGTTAGATGATTAACATTCATCGGTACCCGGCCCCTGAGTTTGAATTGATGTACCGAGGGGCCCTTGAAACCTGGTTCCTGTTCATCCTGGCCTGGCTATCGACTAGACGGGGGACTCGTTTCGTATATCCTCTCCCCCTGAAACTGTAACCCAAACGGGTTCCCTCCTCTGCTTTGATATATCTCTGAATATCAAACCCGATGTTCAATGGGATACCACAATCAAGAGCCTCGATACAAGCAAGGTCCAGGGCATGAAAAAAACTCACCGCGCTCATTTGAACACCGCCTTTGCTTGCTCTACCCAATCATAAACATCTATGTTGGCGGGGTCAAAATTGGATTCTATTTCAATGATCTGGCGGGCCTGTGTTATTCTAGTTAGTGCTTTCTCAAAGTCTTTCTCCTCGACTAAAACAAGAATCTGATCAAACATATCCTCAAGAGACAGATACACAATCGCGGCCCTCTGCTCTAGGGGATCATTTGAGTTTGCGCGGATAAACCCGGCCTCTATCAATTCCCCTGGTGTACTATACTTTCGATTCATTTTGTTTGCTCCTTGAATGATCCGATTACCGTTGAATCGTCGGTGTGCATTTCGCTGGGGTCTTTTTTAGGGCGATATACTCGCCATCCATCAGGGCGTAACTCTCCCGAGATCAATCCATTCCCGATACTGAAATGTCTAATAATTTTTCTGTTTGATTCGCTTAAATCCTGTATCGCTTTGATTGCCTCTTTCAAGGCTTCATCAAGAGTACACCCGTATGCGATTCTTTTATCCATCATTTTGTTTGCTCCTTGAGTTTCTTCATGTTTTAAAACTCCTTATGTCAAAGGGTAAAGGAGTACCGAAAATCTCAACCTCTACTGTTTTTGTGGATCGCGCAAATAGTTTTTTTTGTTCATCCGGGGTCAATCGACGCGCTAGTATGATCTCGATCATCATACGGTTTCCAAGAAAACGCCCGTATTGTTCTGGGTCGGATGGACTCATTTTGTTAGCTTCCCTGATTTCTTTAATTGCCTCAAATATTTTCTAAAACAAGGTGAACAGATTTCAATATCATCCGGGACGATTCGGGTACATCCATCGATACAGCATTTCCTCATTTTGATGTCACTCTCCATCTTGGGGTATCAACCTTGTATGAAAAGCTGGGGTCCGGGGTGCGCCCTGTTTGATTAATAAAACTCTGCCTGAAACAAGACGCTACACATAGGCACCGGTTGTCAGTACAAATAGCCGGGACCCGTTGGCGGCCTACAAACCAGCCCGGAATTTTACCGTAACACATTATTTTCTGGCTCTCCCTGTACCTCTAATAGTTTTACTTCCATGATATCGTCCTCAATTTCAATGGTGACGGGCGGGGTCGAGGTAATCACAAACTTTCGTGCAGAAATAATTTTAATTCCTACCGGATCAGAGGTTTCAATGTAAAGTGGTACCCCATATTCCCCGCCGTTAACGGCGATCATAATCCGCGTTTTCATTTTCTGGACCTCAGTATCGCGTTGATGATTGAAAAGACTCCAAACTTTACGGCCTCAAGCACCGTCCTGGCATAGGACAGCCGATACAAACAGTAAACGGACCAGATCACAAAGACCACGGGGCGAATGTACTTAATCGGGTCCTGTTTGACTCGCTGTATAAAATACCGTATTGACCACCTGTAATTGTTATACATTATCCGGGGGTCTCCTCTGCTACCCACTCGTATGCTATCGAATCAACCCAGGTGGGTTCAATGCGGGTGCCGCATCGTCTACACGTTCTGATCTCTCCGGGGTGTGGATACGTTTCGTCGATGGGCGTATGTCCCAATAGCCAACACCATGCGGGTGCCGCATTGTTGGGGGCCTGGTCTTTGGATATCCTCAGAATATAGAGTAATATCATAAGGGCCAACCCGGACATGATAAGATCGTCGCCCAGGGCCCCGTACATGACCCCGCCGCTACATATCCCGGCTATCATTCCTAACCCTGTTTGCCTGATCCGGTGGGCTAGTTTATTGGGGTCCATCGTGGCACTCCTCGGTGGTCTCTAATTGTTTCTTTGTTTCCTCTAGGCCCCGGTTGTACTCCCTCTGCCAAACATCTAGTTCAGCCTCGGTTAACTCGTACTTGAGCCCATCTAGTTTCAGTTGAACAGCCGCAAGACCCGCGACCATCCCATCAAAATCCGATGGCTTTTCAAAGAAAATATTGATATGTATCTGGGTGATCGCGCTGATTAGCCCACCCATCGCGTTTACTAGCTGGGTTGATTGATGCTCCCAGCCCCACTCGGTTAGGACATTTTCAAAGACCTCGTTTTTATTCAACGGGGGCGGTCTCCTTGAGCCACGCGGCGACCCTGTTCAACTTGTGGCTATACCATCTTTGATAGATATCAATCTCAGCGGGTGATAACGCCCGTTTGATCTGATCGATCATAAGCTGAACATCGGCAAGCTCCACGATCATACTCCCTAAATCTAATGGCCTTTCAAAGAAAACATCCCGTTGAATCTTGATGATCTCCTTGGTTAGTTCAGCCATTTCCTCGATCAGGACCAGGCTTTGGATATCGAAACCCCATCTCTCTAGGGCCAGATCGAAAACCTGTTCTTTTTTCAGGCTCAAGCTAGGGGCCCCAGATAAAACGATTCTCGGCTTGCGTCGATGCTCTGATATCCCTTGCCCCATACCCTGGACCTGGTTATCACGCCCATTTGATTAGGCGGGCCTTTGTCGCCGGGGTGCCCGCCCTGATAATTCCAAATATGGATACCGATATCGTACCTCCCGCCCCTGGCCTTGATCCCCGACGATATAGGATAAAAGTATTCTTGAGGATACCCCGCCTCTCCCCATAATCTGAAAGCCTTGAGGATGCTTTGTCCTGATACCTTGAGCCTCTTGGATATATCATCGATTAGAACAACCGATTTTATTTCATAGTTCTCAGTACCGGCCTCTATCCATTTGGGATCATAGAATTGGATCGCATACCTCGGCGTCCATTCCTTGAGGCTCATTGTGGGGCCTCCTTGGTGGCTCGTACTCGGTCAAGGTCCGCGTCGCTTATGAAATGAACAAAGTTGAACCCTTGCGGTAGAGACTCATAAACCATCATTAGACTTTGGCGTGTTTCTTTATTCTCACAAACAATAATCAAATCTCGTATTTCCATCCTTGAAAAGGACCTAATTTTTTTCAATTCCATTACCCTATGATCTCCTTGCCTTTGGCGACCACAAACGCAAGGCCAATAACGATTGCCGTCAAGCCCATCAAGTACACGATCCCGAGGCGTCCAGGTACCCCTTGAGGCCCTTCCGGGCCCACTGGCCCCACCTTACCCATTGGGCCGGGTCCGCTGGTGGGGCCGTCCTTTCCCTGGATTCCCGGCATACCTTCCAAACCCATACGGCCCCTGTCGCCTGTCTCCCCCACGGGGCCCCGTATGGATTCCAGAAAGTCCGGGTGATCCTCGATGAACCTAACCCACGCATCTAGCGGTGGTAATCCATCGGTAATAGTGTACGAATAATGCATAGTTGTAATTGTCCCGTCCGGTTCCTCTAGCCAGATTCTTATCCGGTGGGTGCCCTCGTCAGCCATGTTCACCGGGGGCGTAATTTTCAGGTCCCACATGTGGCTGTGTTCCCCGTTTTTCAGGGCAATATCCGGCACCCTTTCCCGTATTGGTACATTGTCCCAGAAAGCATAAAGTACAATCGCATCGGTGGACACCAGGGGCTTGGTTCTAACCCAGATCAGGATAGTTTGATCATACGGACCCTCATGGGGCATGACATCGTAGCTCGTTTCTAAAGCGCGCGCGCCAGTAACTAATGCCGCCAAGATCATCAAGGCGGCTAATCCGACTATTGCTTGTTTTTTCAACGTTTTTCTCCTCTGATTGTTCGTAGCCACCACTTGGTTATGGGGGCCATAATTAAAAAAAAGGTGATAATTGTTTCCACTGTTTTCCAATCCATGCCTGTTTTTTAGTTCGTCTCCTCTGCCACGCAATACGCAAGGTGCGCCAGGTCTAGGTCCGGGTATTCCCTAGCCAAGGCAACCAACATTTTGAGGGCCACCTGGCGGTTGAATACGGCCCGGTCAACATTGAACGTGTAATCAAACCGCTTGCCGCCCTTTCCAGTGGTCAGTATACCCGTGATTAGGTCCCACTTATGGAGGGCGTTAAGAAAATGAATTACTGAGGCTCGGGATATTTCTTGACCGTTTCGGGTCAGGGTATTCCAAACATACAAGGACCCGACGGGGCCACAGTCGCCGTTTGGGATACAGGCCAGGGCCTTGATTTGCCATTCTTTGAAGATGGCTGAAATGGATTCGCTGTGTGCTGTTATTGATATTGTTAACATAACTCTTACCTACCTTTCACCAAATACTGCATATCATAATTATTATTAAAAGATACCGGGGAACTGTCACAAAAAAAGGGGATAATTTAGAAAATATGAGGACCACTCGGAGAGCTAGAAAAGTACCAAACAATAACCTCAGTGAATGCAAATAGTAAGAGAAAACTAATCACGACCAGAATCACGGCTTGACCTAGTTTCAATCGGGGCCCTCCTCAAGCTCATCAAGCATGGTCTCAAGAAAATCCTCGACCCGGTTCATCCATTGGATCAGATCATCAAAGGACCTCCTCACATAACCATTGTAACCCGTTCTAATCGGATAGTTTATTCCTACTGTTTTCATGGTCGTATTCTGGTGCCTGATCCTTCCCTTCATTCCCCTGATAACCTTGAGTTGGACCCTCAAGGGCTTCTTATCTTCTAGTTCTTTACTCAATTTAACCGCCTCACACTGGATTGTGCAATAAAATCCTCACGCTCTTTTGTGGTGCCGTGCATACCCAGCCATTCGACCCTTTCATCAAACATGATCTCACAGGTCTTGCAGTTATCACAAGCAACGCATGGATTATGTTTGGTGTGCCATCCCCGAGGACATTGAATGATCTGACCTGGGGCAAGGTTATGTATTCGGGGCCTACCGTCTTGGCCTGGTGCAATCATTTTCTTTTCACCATTGACTGAATACATTTGTTGACTCGACATTGATTCAATCAGGTCTACACCCTTCTTATGACCCCCGAGTGTTTCTTGTAGATACGCGACTCTCGCCTTTGGCGGCATGGCCTTGACTAACTCTTTAATCAGTGTGGCCTTCAAACTTAACTCGGCCTTGTACCGGACAATCTCGAATCCCTTTCGGTACTCAATATCGGCCTTTTTCAATAGATCACGAAACGTTACCGCTGTTAATTCCTCGATCCACTGAGCATCAAACATATTGTATTTTATGGCTTGCTCTAGGAGGTACCCGAGGACCACGCCTTTTTTCATGTTGAGTTTTTCGCATAGATCGTCAAGGATCATCTTGTCTTCCTCAGTTATTCTAACGGTACTCATTGTGGGTCCTCCATAGAATTGAGCCACATCCAAAACAACCTCAAAAGAACATAAGCGGGAGTAAAACAAATAACAAGAGTAGCCGAAACCTCAAAGAAGCTCATTTTATCTGCTCCCTCCTGGGAACCCACCGCCCCCATAGTTGCCGGGTCGTTGGGACTCTCCGATAAAGGCCCCGAACCCGGTAAAGTCGTCAAGACCCTCTTTAAACCAATCGGGAATATTCTTTCGATACTCGGCCCTGAACGATTTCCTAAGTACCTTACTGATATCGATATAATGGGCATGGGCCGTGTCCATACTTTTCCATCCAACATTAAGCATTGTGGCAACCTCAAGGGGGACCTCCATTACATAGAGCCAGGTGATCGATATCTTACGGGTATCGTGCAGGATCAACCGCCGCCCTAGTATCTCCTCGGTAACATCTCCCCAGGTGTCCCTCAGTTTTTGCATCGGGGTACTAGCCAAATGATCCCCATCGTTCAGGGTTTGATATCTTTCAAAGAGGCCCTCGCGTACCGTCTTGGGCATCCAGATAACATCCCATTCTTCCGACTTTTTGGCGAATATGTGAAACTGATATTCCTCGTCGTTCACCATCGTTAGATAGCTCTTGGTCTCGGTGCCCTTGCACATCCCGTAAAACTCACGCTCTGATTTTTTGGTTCCTGTCCTCATTTGTGTAACGATCTTGAGGCGTAGGTCTAGAACCGCATCATTACCGAGGAGGGCCCTAATCCTGTCCTCGATCTTGTTATAGATTAGAGGAAAATTGGTACTCGATATTTGCTGAACTCGTCGGACGGCTCGGGGGTGCTTGCTATTATCCATTTTGAGGTGCTTGTCGTTGATGTCACCTCGACCTAAGAACCTGAAAAGGAATCGAATCTTTTTGAGCCTGGACCGCATCTGTGTTTTATTCCCCTGGAATTCGGTTACAAACTTTATTGCCATTTGATCTGCCAGGTGGTGTGTTTGATCAGCCAGAATCGTTAGATCGCATTTGTCAAATATCTTCTCCCAGATCAGCGCATTGAAGTTGAAGTAATAGTTAGCCGAACTCTGATCACTAAACCGGGTTTCAAGCCACGCTAGGAACGAAAGCCCCTTTGCCCTCAGACATTCGCTGTCAAAATCGGCCTCGATGATGCCGATGGCCTTTTTCTCAAAATCAGAGGTTTTCAGGTCCCCGGATTTAATGGCCTCGTTATATATTCTGGTGATTGTTTTCGGGGTGCAGTTCATCATCCGGGCTATCTGGGCCTTGGTATACCGTGGGCCACCGCTTGCGTCCTTGGCCTTGAGGTTTCTGATAACCAGGTCTCGGTTAACTTTGGGCCGTCCCCCCTTCTTTTTCTCTGGGGCTCGGTACCTTGAATTGCGTCCGAGAATGTCTTTATTTGTTCTTTCATCCATTAGAAAATCCCCCTTAACAGGTTCGGGTATCTTTTCAGCCCACAGGCTATGCATTCAGTGAACCACTGTTTTAGGCCCTTATCTTTGCCATCATACATCCCACCTCCACACGATGGACAATTTTCACGGCTCTGTGTTCTCCCATAAGAGATTGGTTTTTCTTGCTGAGATTTTGTAATTAATTTCTGGGTTGCCATTTTATACTTCACTCCATACGCCGAATATTATTCCGCTCAATGCAAGGACGCCAATTATTGCACCGCCGATGTGATCATTGTGATACGCCAAGGCTCCTCCGATTATACAAACAAGAGCCATACCCACGCACATCATTTTGGTGAATGTTTTGGATGCCTTTTCTACTGAATCCATTTTAGAGTGGCCCCTCCCTGTTCACGTATCCGGCAAGGGCACCCGTGTATATCCGCCCGGTAACGTTTGCCGAGGCTTTGATTATTTCCGCGTTTCTGGAAAGTAGCCAGGTCACGTTTTGGACCAGGTTCAAACACCGTCTCGCCCTCGCGCTTGTCGTGTCCTGGCTATCTGCCAGGTACTTTTTTGATGCTTTAAAATCGGTCAAGATTTCGGTTATTATTTTATTAGCTAGAGTACACATTTTGTCTCACACATCCCCGGCTTTACATACGGACAATATTATATAACCTTTATCCGGTCACAATTATATATCAGGGCTCTATATTTCTAGGTGGCCCCAATGAACCGACACATTCCCTGTTGAGGTTCGGTTATCTTTCACCGGATGTTTTCTGGGGCCACTTTACACTTTGTTACTTTTATCAGCTGGATTTTATTCCAAAATGTAAATAAGATGCAAATAAAAAGCAAATAACGTAACAATAATATTCTATTTTCGCGCCAGGTGTGTGCGTTTGATCATTTTTTGATGCTCCAGTATCTTTTTTGTTGGTCAAATGACAACCTGGCATCATGTTTACACTTTGTAACTTTAACCAGCTCTATATCCTTCCAAATTGTAAAGAAAATTCGCGTCGACGAAAATATTTTGTAAAAAAAGGGATAATTAATTTGCTTGGTCTTTTGGAATCGCTGATCTTTTCAATACTATCTTGGACAGCATTGGATCACTCTCGAACGCCTTCCAAACCGTATCGATTAGGAAACTCTTGCTCTTGGTATTATCGCCGTCAACAACAGCGATTTTTCGTATGTCCGATCTGTCACTCACACCGGGCGATACTTTGTATATTGTTATCCTTTGTGTCCATTCAACCATTTTTATTCATTTCCTCAATCTTTTTTCGATATAAAGTCTTTCCTCTCATTTCGGGCTCAGTCTCCTTGGTGAAAATAAAAAAAGGTGGGATGTTTAGTCGTCTTTGTATGGGTCTATCGTGTCCATCCGGGTCTTTAGCTCTTCGATGGCCTTGTCCTGTTCAACCCCTTTGGCGTGGGTGGATGATATGAGGCTCATTTGGCGTACAAATATCATCCCACATAGGGCGTGAGCCGAGGCCACCGATGCCGCCTTATCATATATGATAATGGCAACAAAGGCCGTCAGGAATAGGTAGAACCAGAACGCAAAGGCGGTTGACTCGTCCCTGTTTACGGTATCTGTTTTGTCAGTCATTTTGTCTTTCACCTAGAACCAAAAAAGAGGCCCTAGCTGATTGATGGGTTTCTTCATTCTTGGTCAGGTTGTAATAGCGGCTTTCATTGAAATAGCTTTCCGTATTTGCCCCGCGATCCTTGACCCGTGGTTTTTCCAGGTGAACAACCTGGCGTATTCTTTGGCGTTGTTTCCCTCATCGATGAAATGGTCAAGGGGCATCTCAGAATATCTAGTTATCATTGAGACCCAAAGATCAATATCTAAAGGAATTCTGGCCCCGAATATCATAACCTCCTCGGGGTACGCATCTATTGACCCGATTACCATCTTGCCCAACATGAAAGCCTCAAGGATTACGTTTGGGAATCCCTCGGTAAAGCTGGGTTGAACTAGGAGTGATACTTGGTCATAGTAAAGGGGCATTTCCGGGAACGGGGTCTTTCCTAGATAATCACAATTATCCGGGGGAATAAAATCTTGATCCTGAATCTCACCAGTTATTTTCCAAGTAATTTCCGGGGTGTTCTTGATTAGCTCCAATAAAAACGCTGATCCTTTCTCTTTGGAGATTCGCCCAGCATAACCGGGAGTGAATTGGTCCGGGCCCTTTTGGGTCGCTTTAAAATCAATTCCGTTGGGGATCACCTCACCGATCTGGGTTTCATCTAGCCCGATGTCTCTCAAATATGGGACGTACTTGTTTACAATGGACGTTATGAGGGATGCTTTTTTGAAACACTTTTCATGGGCTCGACCAAAAATCCAATTCTGAGCCCGGCCCTTTCCGTTATATTTCCTGGTCTCGGTCATTGATCCCCGCATCCTGATAATGTGCGGGATACCGAGGTGATCCGCGATTTCTTGACCGTATATGTTCATCCAAAGACCACTGAGAGAATAAACCGCGTCCACATCAACCGGGATGATCTTGGGTATCTCCTTTCGGCCCATCCACCAATTCAAATATTTATGCCCGTACTTGGGGAGCTTGACTTTTAGGAAAGTAATGTTTTTCTCCATGTCCTCGGGGGGGACCCCGGTGGTGTATATGATAACCAGTTCTGTGATCTCTCGCGCAAGAGCGTTAAACTGGGGATGATACCGATCTATGATCTCCAATTTCCAGAACGGTAAAACGACTTTCACGTTTTGTCATTCCCAATATAAAGGAGACCCGTTCCAATTATGATCAATATTTTAGCCACGACAATGATCCCGATACCGGCCCGCGTCTCGTTATTAAACACAAACTCGTTTAGGTTTTTCATGGTCCAAAGGGTAAACGGAAAAGTCAAGAGATTAGCCAAGGATCCAACTAGGTTCCTGATCGCGTATGCCTCACCCATTTTGAATGAACCCATCCAAACCCCTAGCGGAAAACTGATAATAGTAAAGCTGGCGATAATTCCGAGGCCCAATATCTGCTGGGGTGTAATCTTGAAAACCAGGTCTCCGAACTTTAGGATATTCAACTCTCCCGAACTGAACCATTCCCTGATTATGTATCTACTCGCATATCTTTTGAAAACCGCTACAAGTTGGATTGCCAAAACTATAAGGCTCATTCTCCAAACGGCTTTGGTAATATTGATTATCATGAATTCACCTCTTTATTTACTGGAATCACATGGGAACAGCAAGTATAACAAAAATGCTTTCCCTCTAGCTCTGACACACGGACCCCGCAACTGGGGCATACTTTTACTATTTTTGTTTCACTCATTTTCGGATACCTCCAATAAAACCAGATACAGGAATACCGCCACCGGGATTCTCATAACCCAGCCCCACATCCCATTTCCCCCAAAGTTCCCCATTTGATGAAAGAAAGGGGCAATCTGGGCCTTAAACATATAAAACGAAATCGTCCCAGCTAAAACGAACTTCAATTTATTTGAGATCCTATAATTGAATCTCTCACCCAAGATCCAGAATAGAACGGGGAGGGCCAATACTTGAAAATCTACTAGAAAAACTTTGTATAGACTGACGTTAAACGCATTCCAGGGCCCGAACCCTTGTCGGATCCAGTACGGGATCCCATTAAGAATTTCGTAGATACAGCCGCCCCCGATCCCGGCTAGTAGGCTCAAATAATATGACTCAAAGATTGGGATCTTTCTCTGTAAAACCAGGAATCCCGAGATTACAAACAGGCCCCACTCAATCGGGCTCGGAAAACTCCACCTGAATCCGACCAGGACGGTTAGTGATTGCCCTGTTAACATAAGATAAACTGCCGCCAGGGTGAAAATACAAGTGACCGACCAAAGATATTGACCTATGCAATCCAGGTGGATCTTTCTGAATCGGGCCCGTCCCATATATAGAAGGGTCAGGATAAACGGGATCCTATCTCGGCACCAATAATAAAGCGTCATTTAGTACACACCAAATGGTATTGGCCTTGAATATCGGGAATAAATCGACCCTTGACCATTTTCCGGGTTATCGCTCCCCACGGATAATGAAACCACGTATTACGGTAAAATTCCTTTCTGATTTCAACCTCGCTGAATATCGGTGAAAGATGGTGTGGTTTTACATCGGTTATGTGAGGTACGCCTGGAATGTGCCAAAACTTGTGGGCCTTTTTCAAAGCCGTTAAGATTAACCAAAGACTGAAAGGAAATTGGGTCCAGATAATCGTTAAATAATGTCTCATGTGGCTGGTTATTATCGGTAAAACGATTTTGGCGGTTCCCCCTGGTTTCAATACCCTCTTACCATCGTAAACGCTTTTGATGGTGATTTCTTTAGGTAAATGCTCAAGGACCGCGTTCCAATAGATTTTGGTCATTGACTCAGATCTGATCGGTAAATGGGTAGCCGAGGCGCATAATGGGTGGCTGTTATTATCTTTGATTCTTTTCAAAAACTCGGGGCCAACTTTGTCCATGTTTAGATCTAGGCTTATATCAGCATAAACGGGGAGTTGATTTCCAGTGAACCCGCACCCGATATCCAAGCTGGTCCCTTTGGATCTTGGCTCGACGTATTCAGCATTAAAGGCGTATACTATCCCGGTACCCTCCTCGCTGGGTTCCCAATGTATACGCCCGGCTCTGTGATACTTTTCCGAACATTAGCTTTGGATCCAATGATTACGTCAGGGCATATTTTGATGCCAGCCGCCAGAGTGACGTTCGTTCCAATAAATACCCGAAACGGTCCTTTTCTTGACCAGAGGCCCGCCCCTATGTGGGCCCCGCCAAGGGAGATCCCGCGTGTGTTAAGGTTCTCGGTCATGAGTTGAGGCGCGATAAATACATCATTCCTGATCTGGGTACCTTTGGCAATAATTGAGTTGTACCTGATAGTGACGCGATCACCAATGAGACAGGATCCCGAGGATATGACCCCGCTATCCAGGTAACAATTATCCCCAATTTTGGTGTATTCTCTCAGTTCAACCCGGTTTTTTAGTGTGACCTCCTTTCCGACCTGGACGTTTTTCTCGATAATACAATGATGTCCAATGGTAAAGCCGGCCTGTACCTTGAAATCGGATGCTATTATATTGCCCATTTCATTTTAGCCCCTAAACTGTCCCACCACGGCTTTTGTAGGCCGGGCGATAAATTGATCCAGGTATAGCCCTTGAGATAACAATATCTCCAAACTGTGCAAACTATGGTTTTGAAAACACCTTTTCGCCGGTGGGCCGTTAAAATCATGGCGTGTTGATGTTCAATAATCTCGGGTGAAATATGTTTCAGACACGTTACCCCGATCACATCTCCATAATATTTAGCAAATACGGCGGCCCCCTTTGTTGGGAGCCTAATCTTGTCATGATTTACAACGTTTTTTCGTTGGAATTGGACCTGATACCAATTACGCCTATCTACCCTGGTTAATACATCAACATCAATCAAGGTAACGCTGTATTTTTTCGGTAGCTCGTAAACTGGACAAAGATTTTTCTTAATATTCATTTTCATGTGAGGCATTGTTTATTTCTCCTCAAATTCTAGGGTCCAAGAGCCCTCAAAGACGGTGCCTTTTTCTATCGTGGCCCCATCGGTGTCCATAACCCAAAGCGTGACATATTCCGCGTGAACGATATGTTTCCAAATCTGCTCAATTTTGGATTTAGGGAAACCAATGGCCTCTAATTGAACGGCCCCGGCCTCGTTGTAGAACTTGACTCGGCCCAGATATCCCTCTTGTAGCTTGACCCAACCTCTAGGCGCTGGCTGTAATGAACCCAACGAGGCGGGCCCGGACCCTGGCCTGTCAATCAGGGAATACCTATCAGCCTTGAGCCAACACCAAGCCTTTACCATCTCAACGCCCGGTAACTCGGCCCTGAAAAAGACTTTGAAATTTATCGTCCAAACTGGGCCATTAACCACTTTTAGAATCTCAAAAACAACCGGGATCCGTCCCTGGCCTACTGATTCAAGATAACCTCGTGCAGAATAACGGGTTTCGCCCTCCTCGATAACCGGGAGCTTACAAATATAGGATTGGCTGTGTGCGTTATTATGCCCGACTTGGCGAACCTCGACACTCACGGTCTCAATTAACCCAAAAGGGTCCCGTGTTTTGGTTCCCCCTCTCATCCACGGGAAAAACAGGTTTACCTTTTTGTTATCACTGATGAAAACCCATGATGCGAACGTGACCATGATCCCAGCCATGATCCCAGCG